>ENA-UZXB01001215-UZXB01001215.1-metagenome-genome-assembly--contig:-Day-2-1m-contig-1215_pt1 | contig 13059 bp, 22 predicted proteins | sample MGYA00260339_ERZ794899 | MGnify/ENA metagenome assembly ERZ794899 | reverse complement strand
TGGTATAAATCTGAATAAATTATCTCATCAATCTCCCCACCTTTTTCAAACATACCTTGTGTGGATGAAACATCAAAAGATTTATCTACTTTTACATTAGACATTAATTTTTTTATTTCATTGTCTGTAAAAAACCTACTTTTTAGATAATCTTCTATATTATTTTTAGATAGTTGTCTTGGTTTATATTCTCCTGTTTTTTTATTTTTTGTTATATATAAATATTCTTTATAAACAGGTTCATAATTTTTAACTACTTCTAAATCCTTATTACTTTCTAAAATTGTTTCATAAGGTGTTTTACCACCTTTAGCAAAATTTCTATTTTCAAAATAGTCGATTATATCTTCTTTTTCTTCAAAATTTCTATCTTTTACACCATCATATATCCAAAAGCTATTGCTATCTCTATCAAATTGGTAACTTCCAATTTTATTACCATTAAGCATTACTTTGCCATCTTCAACAATATAGCCACCTCTGTCAAACAGTTCATACTTTTTTAAAAGTTCTTTAGCTTTTCTTCTTTTGTCTGCATTAGTAATTACACCCCCTGTTTCCATAGATTTTTTAGAAATCATACTTATTACTTTTTGACGATTACTTACTATTCCATCAAATTCTTCTTTTGCTTCAATATCTCCCATATCGCCTTTTAAAGCAAGTTCATTAAGTTCATTAAAAGCATTACCGTTTAAATTACCTGTTTTATATAAAGTGTGAGCAAAATCTCCTAATATTTTTACTCTTTTGGTTTTAACTTGAACTTCAATAGGAAAAATCTTATCATCTTTTTCAACAGCAATTAAAAAATGATAGGCTCTATATCCATTATTCGGTTCGGCATAAAAATCTTCAAACTCTAAAACCTTGCCTAATTTACCGCTATTAATAGCCTCCTTTACTTTATCAGCATTTTTTTTATCGGGTGCAACAACCATTGTGCCTACAACGTCTGTCAAACCTTTGTATAAATCAATACCTGTTAAATCTTTATCTTTAATTTTTGCTTTAGCTTTAGATTCAAGTTTGTCTAAATCTTTTACATCAGTAAGGCTTCTTCTTCTGAGTTTATTAACAATAGAATAGGGTGTTTTAGTTCTTGATAAAATACCACAATCTCCCTTTGCATCACATTCTTCAATAATTTCATCTAAATCTTCTACAACATCTTTTCTTATGTTTTCAAAATCATTTCTGTAATTAATTATTGTTCTCATTTCATCACTTAGCGAAACTTCCTCTAATCTTGTTTTATCTGTTGCTTTAAAAGGTGCAACATCATCAACATTAGGCACACCATCGCCATCAGTATCTTGAAAAAATGATTTATATAATGATAATGGAATTTCTTTTGTAGAATACTCTTTACTTATTTTCCCACCCTCTGCTAAACCCCTTATTGAGTTTATATTTTCTTTTTCAGCATAACCCGAATTGAAACTTTCGTATATTACTGCTTTTGCGGGTAAGTCAATTTTTAAAACAGGCAAATACAGACCATTTTCTTTAGCATAGTACCAACGATGATGCCCGTCTATTACATAACCATCATTAGAAATAGTTATTGGCTTACCTGCTCTTAAACCACCACTTTGTTTAATTCTGTCAATTTGAAGTAAATTAATTTTGTTTTGAACGGGTCTAAGTGTTGAAGCTAAAACTTTATCTCTTGAAGTCATTTGTCTATCAAACTTATCATTAAGATATTGAGCGAATAATGGTTTTGATTCGGTTCTTATTTGTGGCAATTCATTTTTATCATAACCTAAACCGTTTTTTAAAGTTATAATTTTTGTTTTACCGCCTCTACGAAAATAGTCATCAAATACCTCGTCTAATTCTTGACCTTGTAATTTACCGCCCTTTTCGTGTTTATATTTTTTACCCTCTACGGTATTACAATCTATTTTAACACCATTATTGTTGTCTTGGTTGATTTCACTTGCAATTTCGCATTTAGTTAATTGCTTTCCGTCAAAAGTATGTTTTTTAGTGTCAGCTACACTTTTTTTGTTGATGATGATTTCTCCCCCCTCAACTTCTATATTTTGACCCGTATCTTTAACGGTCATTGGAATACCGCCCTCTGCGTGTGATTTTCCTTTAGTTAGTCCACCTGTTGCCATACAAAAATTTTACAAATATCACAAATATAGACTTTTAAAATGAATATTAAAATTTATTGTATAGAATAATATTTAAAATACTAAAATTTACAATAGAAACTTATATTGTAATTCATTGTATTTCATTGTTATTTCATTGTTATTTCATTGTTTATTTAATAACAAGTAATTCTATTATGTTGATTATTGAAACATATAATAATTATTCTTTTAAATAAAAAAAAGGGGGTGTTACCCCCCTCCATAAAATTAAACATCAAATCGTTTTGTTTGCATTTTTATAAATTGGCTTTTTGTAAGATTAGATACGTTGGTTTCAAGTCCTATATAATTTTCAAGCATTTCTAAAGTAAAGGGTACACTTTCTTTATTTTTACCTTTTCCTGTTGTCATAAAACCGTTTTCATTTAAACGCTCCATAAAATTAATTCTATTATATACCTTATGAATATTCTTTTTTGTAAACTTATTTATTCCTATTTGCATAGATAAAAATATTATTACATAAAGCTCTGTATTCATTTCATATACACCCTGTTGATGTTTTTTACCATCTTTTCTTTCTGTCCTTGGAATACTGAAAATAGGTATTACATTTGGTTTATCGGCTTTTTCCTTTTCTTCTTTATTGAGTTGTGATTGAGGTATTTTATTCCAACAATACTTATCGTCTATTTGTGTTATGTTATAATTTAATGACATATTTAGTTTATTAAGGTTAATTTATTTTTTTTTCTTGAAATGTTTTCCAACTTAACTCAATCACTTTATCTGTAAATTTTTCTAAAATTTCGCAATCTTCGTTTGGAAAACCATAACTACCATAATTAGTTCCACATTTTATTAACACAGGCTCTAATTTCATACCTGTATATCTTTCTAAGTTATGAACAAAATCATCATAATAATCGCTTATAAACGCTTCTCCCTCTACATAACAGTCTCCATTACAGTAGTAACAATCTTCTTCTAATTCATCATCATCATCATCTGCCCAACCCGTACCATTACATTCATAACAATTTTCTTGGCTAACTTCAACTACATTACAACAGCCATTATTATAAAAGTCGTAATACAATCTATTTATTTGTCTAAGATTTTCAATAGCGGTTTCAAGGTTTTTATTGTCTTTTATCTTAACTTCTCCATTACTCGGTATAAGTTCCCACATTATATTTTGGCAATCTTGATGTTTACCATTGTTTGCCCAATATGTATTTTTTTCATTAAAAGTATTTCCCATAATTAAAAATTTAAGGGGGTTTTTACACCCCCGATTATTGTTTTATATGCTTACCATTTCTAAATATTCATCACTCAAACAAACATTATTATAAAATTCTTCACTTATAGAACCTTGTTTACACAAGTTATCTGCATAAGCGTTAAAGCTCTCATTTCTCATTACTTCATCAGCCTCTCCGCTACCTTGTTTTCTTTCAGTCTCTATTATACTCTCTAAGTATAATTCTGCCCAAGCCTCGCTTATTTCATCTTCATCAGAAAACTCCCATAATTCATCAGCAAGTTCATCTTCGACATCTTCCCAATCAATATTGTCATAGACTGAACTATCCCAAAATTTAATAGTAATGTTTTCTTCCTCGATGATTAATTCTTGTACTTTCTCTATTGCTCCATTTTCATAGTAAAAAACATTTTGACATATATCTACTTCCTCATATTGCTCTTTGACAACCCATATCTCATAGCCATCGTATGTAGTCATACATTCAACTCCATAGTCATAGTTGTCGTGTGATTTAGTGTCAGTAAATTCAACACCTCTTTTTTCTTTTAATTTTTCTAATAAATTCATAATTATTTATTTTAGTTACACATTTGTTTCTCGCAACCCTCATTTGATTACATCACAAACTTACAACAATAAATTGTCTTTGCAAACAATTTTATTGTTTTTCTTACAAATAATTATTTCTTGGAATAATATTAAATTTTGCCATTTAAAAGCTGTGAGGCTCTTTTTAAGCCTCTTGCTCTAACCCCAAAGTTCTTGGCAAGGGGTAAAGTACCGTTTTTACAAGCCTCTATTATCTTATATAAGGCATTTAAAAAGTATTCTTTATGTGCAACAACAGGGAATTTTCCTTGTTTAAATTGAAATTGAAAATCTAAACAATGTGCAAGTTCGTGAATTAAGGTTTGAAAACTGTAATAGTTCTTTAAATCATTTGCAGGAATTGGTTTTCTTGAAAGTCTTTCTAAAAATTTACCTTTACAACAAACCATTTCAATAGATGTTTTAATCATTTTTAATTCTTCGTCTATTTTTTCAAAACCCCAATAAGAACTGATTTTATTTTCATCAATAGCAGGTCTTAATTGAAAACTTGCAAAACTTCTTGTTCCCTCAGTTTTTTTTGAAACTTTTATATCACAAACCATTTCTGTAAATACTTTGTTTAAAGATAATGCAAACTTGTTACAATCTTCTAACGTAATATTTAGTCTTTGTAGATATTTATAATAATTAAAGAGTTCTTTATCGTGCATATAAATAGAACGACCTACAAGTATATATTCTCCGTTTAAAATATATTGAACACCCTCGCTTTCATTTCTAAATTTTTCATCATCAAAAGTAGTATAGGAATTATAATCATATTCAACTTGACCTCCGCTTTCAAATTTGCCTTGCTCTTTCATTGAATAAGCAATAGCCACAGCTTGTTTTTGAGGATAACCCTCTTTTTTTAAAATTTCTATTTTTTTTGAAAATTCATCATTTATTTTCCCGCCTTTATTCATATCAATAATTATGTTAGAATTATCTCTATGAACTATAAATTCAGATGGACTTAATCTTTGGTAATAATCTTTGTAAAAACCTACTCTATCAAAACTTTCGGTTTTACCGCCCTTTTCCATTTTTAATTCTTTAGCATCTACCTTTGAAGCTTTACCTCCAGACACAGCAGAATAAACACGAGCCATCGCCCATTGTTCTTTTGAGGTTACATTAGGTCTTACTGATTGTGGATTTGTTTTGTAAGCACCAATACCCTTATTATATATTTGTTGAATACCTTTTTTTGAAACACCTGTTTTTTTAGAAATATCACTTAATGAATGTGCTTTGTCTTTTTCAAAACCGTATTTCTTATTATATTTTTCTTTCCAAGTTGCCATAAATAATAAAAGATGTCAATTTACAAATATAGGGATTTGATTAGAATACTAAAATTTATTTTTATAGATAATATTTAATAATTTAATATAGGGTTTAGTGTCTTTACAAACAATACGTTTTCTCCATCCTTTTTTTCATTGTTTAATAGAGAGAAAGCATCAAGCCAATCTTGAGCATCATCAAATGTAATTTCTTTTACTTTTAATATTATATCTAAACAAACCCAATAGTCATATATAATTTTTTTAGGAATTGTGTCGCTTACTCCAATAATAGCATTTTCAAATCCACTTGCAATTACAACTTTTTCATTTGAATCAATTAAATCTCGGTCATAAAGACTTCTCAATATTTTATTTTTGTTTTGCACTCTTTTTATTTTATTTATTTTTTCTCTCATAAAGTTGCTTTTAAGTCATATAAGCAATAATCTAATATATATAATATTTTTTTGTTATTTTTGTTTTCAGTAATAAAAATTAATTATTTAAAAGTAAATATTATGGATGGATTATTTGACATCAATAGCCCTAAATTTTTAGGAGGAAACAATGTTCACAATGTAATTACTATTGGTCTTTTAGGACTTTTAGTTTATAAGCAGTTTAAGTAAAAAAACCTCTTTTTTTTAAAGAGTAATTTTATTTATTTTAAAATTTAGCCACCTTACCCCCAAGAGTGGTTAGATTTTTTTTGCCTTTTTTTAACCATTATTTAGCTAACATATATCCACCAATTATACCAACTCCCGCCCAAAACATATTTTTTTTATAAAAAGGTTGATATACTTTAATAACCACATTCTGCATTTGTATTGTTTCCGTATATGGATTCTTATTGAGTAATATTACTTCGGGATTAGATTTTCCAAATATGTTTATCTTTTTATCTGCTATGTATATTGAGTAATCGTTCTTTACCCTCAAACTATCAATTCCGATTCCTAATTGACTTGCATATCCACTTATTGAATACCATCCTTTAGGTTCTTTAAAATCAAAATAATTCCTATATTCTATTTGGTCGGTATTAGATGTATCGATAACAACTTGATTATATGGTATAAATACAGTATCAATTTTTGTATTGGTAACAAGCCTAACCTTTGATTTAATTTTCTTTAGCTTTTTGATTTCTATTAAGCCATTATCAATAGCTTGTTGTTGAGTTAATATAATTTGATTTTGAGTTGTAACTTTTTCTTTATTTTTATTTAACTCGGTCTTAAATTTTTGATTTGTAATATCAAGGCTTTCAATGTTTCTTAAAAGATTTTTATTTTCTTTATCTCTCTCACAAGCATCAAGCATAGATATAACCAACAGAAATAAAACAAATACAAATAAAGTTCTATATACTTTCTTTTTGATACTTTCATTAAGCCAATTCATATCTGTTTTTTTTCGTTACTCTTTATAAATTTCGTTAGAGAAGTTATCAAACTATCTGCTGAAAATAACATAAGAGTTGCAAAAATTAGGAGTACGACAAATATCCATAAATTGTGATTATCAACTTTAAATAAATATATAAAAGCTGATATATAACTTATAATTGCAATTAATGTTGTTTTCCATTCTTTAATATTTTTTAGTTTTTTCATTATGACATATATTTTAAAATTATTGTTCCTTTATAATCTTCAAATGTTGTGTCTATATGGTAATGTTTCTTTAAAATATTTTTAATAATATTATTTGTTTTCTTTGTATCTAATTTTGTATTTGATAGAATAATAAATTTAGGATTATAGCGTAACATTCTTGCTATAAATAATTCCCAAGATTTAAATTGTTGGGTAGTGTCTAAATGTAACAAATCGTATTCTCTAATTTTAATATTCTCTAAATTGTTATTAGTATATTTACAGTTATCAAACCCCCCAAATTCTTTAAAGTGTTTATCGTCTATTGAATTTAAACAAACCTTTTCTTTAACATACTTAATGTAATTAGCAACAAAACCCTCGTTTGAGTAATTAATAAATACTCTTTTAATTTTATTTGCATTAATTAATCTTTGAATTTGCACACATTGACCCCAAAGGTCTGCTTTGTTATTTTTAATATTTTCTAATATTTTATCTATTGCTTTCATTTATATTTAATTAAGGCATTAAGCAAAATTATAAAAATAAAACCGATACTATCTCATATCGGCTTCAAAACAAGTGTTACTACAAACACCATCTATTTCCATTGATTTACCGCATACTCTACATTCAAAATCATTAGGTGGCTCGGTAAACGGATTACCTATATCTAAATAACTCATATTTTCATTTTACTAATTATCACTTTCTATTATTTCTCCCGTTTCTGAATTAACAAAAACAACTTCTGTTTGCTTTACTACGTTTTTCTCTAACATTTCAACCCTATCTATAATGGCTGATGTTGAATATCTCTTTATACCATCTTTATTAGTATATTGTTTACTTGACAAAGTATAACCAATTCGTACCTTATGTGTTTTTTCTGCCCCCATAGTTTGTAAAGCTTGAATGGTTTGACTAAAACCAATAAAGCAAATTGAATAATACCTTTCTGCTTTTTTCTTTCTTATAACTAATTCTACCACTTTTGGGTTTGAGTAGTTTAAATCGAATATTTTTGCGTCTATTGTCATAAAGAATAATTGTTGTTTGCTAAAATAATAAATTTATATCATTTTATCTGTTAGTTTATTTAAAAATTGTTTGAATGTTTTGTCGTCAAAAGTCAGTAGCCACTTTTTTACTACATAATTTCTTGCAAATGCTCTTACCTCTGTTTCTTTTTTTTCTCTTGCACTTGTTAAATTATTTGTTGTTCCCATAACCACGTCTTTATATGCTGAATCTCTTGTGTTTTTTCTTGTTTTCTTTCTTCCAAACTCCATAGCTTCTTCGACTAATGATTTTGTGAATAACATTAACTTATTTCTTTTTATAAAGTCATAGGTAACACCCCCGTAGTCGTGAAAGCGTTTATCCTCTCTTGAATTATACATAGAAATTAAACTTGATTTAGTTATTTCTAATTTTTCAGAAATAGTTGGCTCAATGGGTTTGTTTTCAAGTTTTGAAATATGCCCTCTTATATCATAAATTACTTTACCTCTATAATCTTTATATGCTTTAAGTATTTTTGAAATATAAAGAGGGGTAAAATTTTGATAGTGTTCTACATCAATGTTAAGTTCTCCTTTAAGCGATAGATTAATTGCTTCATTTATATCAACTAAATTTAATTCATTAAAGTTCTCTCTAATAAAAGTAATATTCATAAAAAGTTCTTCTTGTGAAAGTTGTTCTTTAATTCCAATATAATACCTCCATTTACCAACTAAATCAATCAATGGTTTTAATTCGTCATTTGTATTAAAATCTCTAATACGTTTTAATGTACGATATGCTTCATATATTTTGATTTTATTATCAGTAAATTTAGCTTTTACTAAACCAATCGACTTGTTTTGCTTTATCAACTGCTGATTGGGTTTTTTGGAATCTTTCATTTGTTTTCTTTTTATTGTTTTTTTCATTGAGATAACTTTCCATTTTTTGACTAAACAATGTTTGTGGTCGCAAAAAATCTTCCATTGATGTATTCAACCATTTTTCAGTTTTAATATCAATTACTTTTTTAAAATGATTTTCATTGTAACCATCTTTAATTCTACCATTAATAAATCTAATTGTTTGCTTATTGTTAACAGTAAATCTTTTACTTGTTTTTTCATTAAGATAATCAATTATTTTTTTAATTAAATCAGTATTGTTTTTTAATGGTTTTTTAATTGTTTTTGTTTTCTTGTTTCTAATAACTTTAATTATTATATTTTGTTTAGTTAGTTCAATAGAAATTCCATTGGAATCATTATTAAAAAATTCTAATCCAAAACGTAATATCCTATAAAAAGTAGACTTATTGTAATTGAATTGTTTTTTAAGTTTTTTTAATTGAATAGTTGATGTATTTCCATCATCAATTTTACCTAAAATATAAATCCACAATAATTGATACTCTATTGGTTTTTTATAAAGATTATTTAAAAATAGTATTAACATATATTAAATACTACTCAACAACATCGTCAATTTTTACACCTAATGCGTTTGATAAAATCTTTGCAGTATTTGTATGAAAGTTAGTTAGCTTTCCATTTACTATTCTATTGATTCTGTCTTTACCAATTTCATTACCTCCATCTTTAATTAATTCGTAAAGGTCTGTTTGTGTCAATCCTCTTTCAATAAGTATTTTTTGAATCTTTGTTACTTCTATTTCAATTTTTGCCATTTCTCTTGTTTTTAAATTAAATGAAAGTGCGTTATGCATTAAGTATGCACAACGCACTAAAAGTTTTTTATTATTATTACTATTGTTCTTCTTTTTCAAGTTCAAAGAATTTAATTGATGATGTATATTTTCTAATATCATCTGCCATTTCTCTTTCACTATCCCAACCAATCCAATCTCCATCGGGTGTAGACTTAACAAATAAACAATTACCTAAAATTGTATGTTCATTACTGTCTTGATTAGTAATTTTAATTCCTCTCGACCATTGACCGAAAGTTCCCTCCTCATCACATATTAAATGTAGTTCGTTCCTGTTAGACAAATTACCTAACCATACTCTCTCAACAATTTGAGAAGTACAACCAACTAATTCATAAATTCGTTCAAGTCCAATATTTCCATTTTTAACGTCTTGGTATTGGATAAGGTTATTAAATGATTTTTCCATTGTGTTTTCGGGTTGCACATCAACCATAGCTATTTGTGTCATAATATTCGCTTTTAGTTTCTATATAACAAAGATACATTTATCTTTGAGAATAAAAAATTATTACTAAACTATTAATTATTTTATTTCTTGTTTTTTCTTGTATAAATCGTTCCACTTGTAAATTGATTTTGTTCCACTTGTTTTTTCAATTCGTTCCACTTGTTTTTTTTAAAGTATTAATAAACAAATGTTTAAGTATCGATTTTGTTCCACTTGTTTTATTAAATCGTTCCACTTGTTTTTTCAATTCGTTCCACTTGTTACTTTTTAGAGTTCTTTTCTTTCTCTAAATCCATAAAAGTTGTAGTAACTCCATAATTGAAACCAATAAGAAAACTTGAATGATTCAAGTCAATGGTAACGGACTTTCCTTTCCAACTTAATTCAACTGTATCTTTTTGTTTAGATAATCCCTCTTTTACTTGTTTGTAAAGCATATCTTGATACTCTCTATATTCTTCTTTCGTATCTATCTTAATTGATTCTGTATATTCGTGTGCGTTCATAACTTAATTATTTATTTTTTAATTTTAAAATTTTAGTAATTATCTTTTTACGTTTACTTTCAGTAGGTAAACTATCAAGTTTTTGTTGTAGTTTCTGTATTAATTTTTTTTTATTCATTTTAAAATAGTCTTTGTTGTGATTGATGTTTTAAAAGATTAGCACAAGTGTAATAATTATATTTACAATCTTTATATTTCATTTTTTTTATTTCTAATTAATATCTTAACTAACTCAACTACCCATATTAAAAATAGGAATCCCATTACTCCAATGTAAATTGCATCTGATGTTCTCATATTAAAAAGACAACTTAGTTAATTGTTTTGCTTTTATTAATTCTTCGTCAAATAATTGACATTCTATTTCTTGAAAATCAATTTCTCTGTTTTCAAATGATGCAAAGTAATTTTCTGCCATCCATATAATATTTGGGTTATCAGCATCTTTTAAATTATACAACATATCTTTAACAATATCTACTGCTTTTTTGTCTGTTTCAGCATAAGTATCGAATTGTATTTGAAATCTATATCTTTTTTCTTTATTCGCCATAAGTGTTTTTTTTAATATTATCTGTTGTTTGTTTTAACCTTTTATTATACTCATTTACAGGGTTTCCTTTAAGTTTTAATGGATAGTTATACTCTAACTCAAAATCAACATAATCATATCTTAAATCCTCTGTATTGTGTTTTTCTACTAATGCTTTAAAAGTATTGTGTAAAATACTTTCATCTGAAACCATTATAAAACTTATTTCAAGATTGGTTTCAAACTCTATATAGCCATCATATTCCCAAGTCTCTTTTTTGTTTACAATCTTTCTCTTAGATATTTGAGCATTACACCTAACTAAGTGTTTTCTATTTTTTTGCATTAGCTTTTATTTGATTATAGAAATCTATTGATATTTGTCTTATTGTGTATTTCTAATTCCCAATCCATATTAAAACATTCTTATTTGTTGTTTGTGTTCATTTATTCTTTTTATTGCTACATCGTAATATTCCTTATCAAGTTCACAAGCAGTTAAATAATATCCTAAATTATGACAAGCTATTGCAATACTTCCACTTCCTAAATGTGTATCTAATATCTTATCTCCCTCTTTTGCGTAGTTCATTAAAAGCCATTCGTATAGTTTAATAGGTTTTTGTGTTGGGTGTATTTTTGTTGTATGGTTATGTTTATGTATTCCGTAATCAAACATTTTTGCTGGTTTCTTTAAACCCATACTTACCCAAGCATATTCAGCAGTAGCAAAATTATCTACTGTTTGTTTCTTATTCCAAATGCAAAAATATTCACTTGTTGGCATTACAAAATTATTAGCACCCCAAACTATTTGGTTTTTAGAAACCCTAAATAACTCTTTAAAGAATTTTTTAGTAGGTTTCTTATCCCATTTAGTGCTATTATTCCACCCTTTATGTGTTTTAAATCTGTGAATTTTATTACCATCCCTTTTTTTATCTTCTGACCTTTTCAAGCCATAAGGTGGGTCAACAATAGCCAAGTCAAAGTAATTATCTTCATACCTTGCCATTAGTTCCATATTATCTTCGTTTGTTATCATCTTAAACTTGCTCTTGCATTATCACTTATATATTTTAATAGGTCAAAATATTCTCCCGCAGTATAAACACCTTTGTAATAATCTGAATCTATTTGCTTTAGTTTTTCAATAATTTCTTTATACATTTTCATAATTTGTTTTTTAAAAACATAACAGATAATACGGTAAAGTTCCTGCTCGGCAACGGTCAAGTATGCTCCACAGGTTCAACGGACTTTTTTGATGGAGGACTGCTCGTAACTTACCCCTGCACTTATCTGCTATGTCAATGAACTGTTTAATTATATAATTTTGAATAAGATTCGTCAGTAACGTAAATGTTTAAATCGTGCAACATTACTAATTCTATATCATTTGATTTTGTCAATTTATCATAGTTATCACAATCTTTAAGTCTAATACTAAAAGTATCAACGTCTCCCAATAATGATACTTTGCTTTCTTCTATAATTTCTTTTAAAACTCCTGCAAATGACAGGTTTTTTATTTTAGCAAAATCATAAAACGAAATTGGTTGATTAAATCTTTTATTTAGTAGTTTATATAAATTATATACTGAAATTTGTGGCTGTTCTACTATTTTAATTTTTTGAATATTTCCCATAATTTTTATTTTTATCTGTTTTGTTTTTTTAAATAAACTAAATAATCATTTCTTATCTCTCCTGTCATACCTTGTGCATTTGCTAAACCTTTCGTAACGTGCAAACCATCTTCTAAAGACAGTTGCCTGTACCATTCGCTTGGAACTTCCTCTTGATTCAAATAAACTGGCATAGTCAAATCGGCTTTTCCATTTTGTAATTGAGGATATACAATTCCTTTTTCAATGTTTAATAAACACCCTACTGATTTTAACTCGATTAAATTTCGCATTTTTCTTGATTTTGGTTGGGGTTTCACTCCCCGTTCTTGAT
>ENA-UZXB01033506-UZXB01033506.1-metagenome-genome-assembly--contig:-Day-2-1m-contig-33506_pt1 | contig 13060 bp, 11 predicted proteins | sample MGYA00260339_ERZ794899 | MGnify/ENA metagenome assembly ERZ794899 | reverse complement strand
GGATTCATTAACTAATAAATATTTATTTTATAATAAACATGGAATAGATAGCTATAGAACATCAAACTTTAAGATGAAATATTTTCACAAAAACATTATAGATAAAATGTATTTTACATTTGATACCACCAAAAGACAAGAAACGAGAGATAGCGAATATTACAACTTAATCCAACCTTATCAACACCATTCAAGAAAAATAAAAGAAGGTATACATTTGTTTTCTTTTTCGCTCAACCCAAATGAATATCAACCATCAGGACATTCTAATTTTTCTGTTTTAGGGCAATTTGGAATACATATAGATTTAGGAATAGAATCTGGTAAAAGAGAAGTTCCTACAGACCATTTCAAATACAATTTTGATATTTATGCCATCAGTTATAATATATTAACTATACAATCAGGAATCGGAGGTAAACAATACTGTAATTAATTCTTTTTTTTTAGATTCACTTGCCATTAACTTTTCAAAATATTTAATAAATCGAGTTAATTTGTTTTCTATTTCAGTTTCCCAATACGCTTGATCATAAACCACATCAATCACATTTATATCACAAGATGTATTGCTTTTAAGATTTTCTACTAATTTAGCTTCTGTTAAATTTAAAATAGTCATATAGGCAAATAGTTGGACTTTTTCGTAATCTCTTAATTCATAGAATAACCTTTTAACTCTATTTTTTACTTCTATGAGAACTTGTGATTTATTTATACCATCTATTTTTCCTCCTATACTCCACAATATATTATTTTTAGTTTTAAATAAATCCTTTTTAAAGAATTTATTGACTGTTTTCACTTTATCTCCAGTCATTTCCATATATTTTACAAGTGCCGTATTCTCATATTTTATACCGAAATTTGTATTTGTTTTTTTTGTAATACACTCTTTTACTAACTTTTTTTCAGTTTCAGGTAGTTTTTCGAATTTATCCAATAATTTCTTTTGGGTTGTTTTTAGTTCTTTTGTACTTGTGGCATTTAAACAAGTAGATAAATGGTCTGATACTTGGGTAATGTTATGTTTTTGACACACTTTATCTATATACTCATCTGGGGTTTCTTCTTTGAGCTCAGTATTTAACTCTTTAGAGACTTTTTTTAATGTATTGGCATAATCTTCAGGAAAATTTTTTTTCCATAATTTTAGAATAATTTCACTTACATCTTGATATTTATTATGACCTGTTATAATTGCCAGTTCACTGGCATATATACAAATATTCATTTATACACTATTACTATTTATTTATTTAAGTTTATTTAATAGTAAAGTTAAGGGGAAAATTAACTTTAATTTTATTTTTTTAATGTTTTAGAGCTTTGTAAATATAGAGACATCCAGTAAACGCCCCCATGGTTGAACCTAAAGTTATATTTGTTTTAGAACAATTATCAAGTTTGGTTCTATTCAATAAAACCCGATTTAATCCAATATTATAGAACAATAATGAAGCACCTAATGACAAATTAATTGTATTCTCAAGATTAACATTTCCAAACATTTTTTATATATTACTATTAGTTTTTAATTTTAAATTTAATTTTAAGTTTAATTAAACACGGTTTTAAAAATAATTGGTTTAGCTTAGAAAAAATTATTTTAGTTTAGTAAAGGAAAAAAATTATTTTTAGTTTAGTTTAAGAAAAAATTTTAATTTTAATTTTTAATTAAATTAATTAATTCATTTTCCAAAAATTATTTTCTTGGCATATATTATAAAATGGGAGGAGGATTAATGCAATTGGTTGCTTACGGAGCTCAAGATGTATATTTGACTGGTAATCCACAAATTACCTTTTTCAAAGTTGTTTACAGAAGACACACTAACTTTTCAATGGAAGCTATTGAACAAACATGGAATGGTCCTACTGGAAATGGCACACCAACAGCGGGAAGATGTACTTCCACTATTTCAAGAAATGGTGATTTAGTTCACAAAATGTATATTGAAGTTCAAGGTACAGGTAATTCCAGCGCCGACACAAAAAACATAACATCACAAAGTATTACCAACGTTGAAGTTGAAATTGGAGGACAACGCATTGACAAACATTCAGGACAGTGGTTAGAAACATATGCTGAATTAACTCAACCCAATCCTTCATTAAAGGCAGGCTTAGTTGGTGGTGCTATTGCTTCTATTGGAACACCATTTCAACGTATGTCAGGTATGGGTGGAGTCTCTGTACACGATGACCCCTATGCTAGTATATTTCACATGCCATTACAATTTTGGTTTTGCAGAAATCCCGGTCTTGCTCTTCCATTAATTGCTCTTCAGTATCATGAAGTCAAAGTAATCCTTGATCACGATTTTTCTAAGGGTTTTGCCTCAGGGGTTACCCAAAAATTATGGGCTGACTATATCTACCTTGATACTGATGAAAGACGCAGATTTGCTCAAGTATCACACGAATACCTTATTGAACAGGTTCAGGAACAATCATTATCCACACCAGGTGGAAGTAATGATCTTAACTTTAATCATCCAGTAAAAGAACTTATTTGGAATAAATTTTCATCTGGTGCCCCACTTACACTTACTAGTGGAACAGGAGATACCTTAGTAACTACTGATACCTATCAACTCAAACTTAATGGTCATGACCGTTTTGCCCAACGCCATGTTTCTTATTTCACAAGAGCGCAGGTTAATCAACATCATTCAGGATGTGGTGGTATTTTAGTTCCGGCTGGAGGAGATATCCTGGCCAATGCTGCTGCTGCTGCTCTTACAGGACTTGATGGAATCGCTGTATACTCATTCGCCCTCAAACCAGAAGAACATCAACCATCAGGAACATGCAATTTCTCAAGAATTGATAACGCTCAGTTAGTAGGTGGTAGCACATGTGTTGCTGATAAAATCTATGCCGTCAACTACAATGTTCTCAGAATCATGAGTGGTATGGGTGGTCTTGCCTACTCTAACTAGATTCTTTACTAGAATCATTTTTCTTTCTTTTTTAAATTAATTTTTTTTAAATTAAATGTCATAACTATAATTATTTATAAAAGCAGTTAAATAATTATACATACACATTATTAAATTAGTTCATACTCATCATTATGAATCAACCAAATTCTATAAAAGCAATAGAGAAAGAAATAGATGAAACTAAACATTTATTAAAAAATAATACCGAAAAACTACTAGAACGGGATTCACATTTAGAAGAATTAGAACATAAATCTGCTAGTTTAGCTTTATCTTCCGGGTCATTTAGATCTAAAACAAAAAAATTAAGTACAAAAATGTTTTTTCAAAAATACTTTCCATTATTACTTGCCATTTTGTTTTGTTTTATAGTTTTTATCATTATTATTACAAGTAGTAGTCGTCATAAATAAATTTGATTTTCAATTCTTGTACATATAAGGTATAAAACTTCACTTTTATTTAGGAGTATGTGTCGCAAGTCCAAGATAACAAATGTGCTGTATAGTTTAGCAGAAGATTCACCGTGTACTTTTAAGCATGCGGCTGCGGTAGTGAGAGGTTCGAAGATCTTATCTACTGGAGTAAATAATGGTAATCGTACAAAGTGGAAGAAGAATATAACGGTGTGTTTTCACGCTGAAATGGATGCCCTAAGAACCTTTTTGGCATTATTCGGTGATGATTATACGAAGTTTAATAAGTTGTGTATGTGGGCAATCCGCATCCCAAATGAAAGTAGCGATTATGGATTATTGCGAAAGTCTAATCCTTGTATGGAATGTTTTATGAATTTACAAAAGTATGGTTTTGGTAAGATTGCTTTTTCAAATGAGGATGGTGATATAGATATTCTGAAGCTTTCAGATTATTCAACAACCTATAGAAGTAACGCCCAAAAGACCCATAACATTTTATAGCTAAATTTATAGAAATCTATAAATCTATAGAAATCTATAAAAGTATTGAAATATTGTAGAATAAATTTGAATTCATCTTTTGTGTTCTTTTTTATATTAAAGAAAAAGTTCAAAGATTTATTAATCACACACACACACAAAAAAATGTACCATTTGATATCTATACTTAAAATAGTAATTTATTTAGTTAATGAATTTCCTATACCATCAGTATTTATTATGTATGGTATTTATGTAAATTACGATATCATTATAGACTATTTTGAATCTTTGAAAAAACCTAGATCGTATGAATGTTCAATTTGTTTAGAACCATGCGTTGAAAATAAAAATGAACCGCTTGGTGTTCTGCTTGGATGCGGTCATAGATTTCATTTAGAATGTGTAAAACATTGGATTAATTCAAAAAATCATAATTCATCCAAATGTCCGGTTTGTAGAAGACATTTGATGAATCCAAATAATAGATTATTTTAAGGTTCATTAATTTAATTTTTCTAACTTAAAATAACTTTTTTTATATATTTAGTTATATTATATGAAACAATCAACTATTAAAATATTAAAAATTTTAGTAAGTGTTATCATTTTATGTTTAATAGTAAAAATGGTTTATAATGTTCATACTGATAAAGATAGGTTTCAAGAAGAAGAAGGAAATAATTTACAAACTACAGAAGCTCCAACAACACTACCTCCAACAACACTACCTCCAACAACACTACCCCCAACAACACTACCTCCAACAACACTACCTCCAACAACACTACCCCCAACAACAGAAGCTCCAACAACACTACCTCCAACAACACTACCTCCAACAACACTACCTCCAACAACAGAAGCTCCAACAACAGAAGCTCCAATAAACCCGATTGAATTAATTTATTCTGGTTTAATTTATGAAAATATAAATTTTAAGGTTTTACGACTTAGCATTTTAGATAGGCTTCCAGTTTCAAATGTAGGTATTAAATTTGAAAATAGTTATTTTGATGCTATAAAAGTTATATTAATATTTACAAATCAAAATGATAGAGATACAGTAAGTTATATGAATTTAGATGAATTAATTCAACATACAAAAACAGCTTATCATAATTATATAACAAAAAATTATGGACATCAAATAGATATATATAGTACAGAAATAGTTGTTGTAAAAGATGAAAAAAAAATACCGAAAGATTTACACGCACCAAAAACACCAACTACAACAAAGGCTCTACCAACTACAACAAAGGCTCTACCAACTACAACAAAGGCTCTACCAACTACAACAAAGGCTCTACCAACTACAACAAAGGCTCAACCAACTACAACATTATATTCAACAGAAACAACACCACCTAAAAAACGCACTATAAATGTTATATTTATTATATTTTTTGTATTATTAGTAATACTATTTTTTTCAAATTAAATTTTTTATTATTTAATTGTTTTTAATATTTAGTAATAGTATATGAAACAATCAACTATTAAACTATTAAAAATTTTAATAAGTTTTATAATTTTATGTTTAATAGTAAAGGTGGTTTATAATATTAGGAATAATAAAGATAGGTTCAACCTTAATCCCAAACTATCAGCTGCGGATCTGGGGAAACTCTTCCGATTCTTACAACTTCAAGGGGATGACACACCCGATGATAAAAAAATTATAGATTTTATAACAAAATTGGGACGTATCAGCAACGATACGACTGTTCATACTATTAAGAATTTATGGACCAAGGACAGAAGAGAACATAAACTTCGCGACGTAATCCAGATTCTACCGCTTGCTCCAGTCACCCCCGCCGAACAAGCAGTAACAGAACCACCAGCAGCAGCAACAGAACCACCAGCAGCAGCAACAGAACCACCAGCAGCAGTAACAGAACCACCAGTAGCAGCAACAGAACCACCAGCAGCAGCAACAGAACCACCAGCAGCAGCAACAGAACCACCAGCAGCAGCAACAGAACCACCACAAATAGATACAACAACTGTTGCTCAAACAAGACCAATGAATATATTCAGAAGAGCACCAATGAATATATTCAGAAGACAACAACTAAAACCAAAACCAAAACCAGTACCAATAAAATTTAATCATAAGGAAGATTTACTAAAAGAAAACAATAAAGAATTAAAATTACTTAATGAAATAGCAACACAACCACCTAAAAAACGCACTATAAATGTTATATTAATTATATTTTTTGTATTATTAGTAATACTATTTTTATTAAGTTAAAATAATTTTTTATTTATTATTTTTTAATATTATTATATAATAATGTCAAAAAGATCAAAAAAAATAGCGAGAGAAGCTCGATTAGAAAGACAAAAATCAAATCAACTTCTTTTAACAAAATTAATTCATGAAAATAAATCTAAATCTAATGAAGAATTATATGAATTGTCACAAGAATTAGTTTCTATACCAAAAAAAACAATAGAAAATAAAGTATTAATAAAAGCAATTGAATCTATTATAGATGATAGACATACACAACGAGGACTAACAGATACATCATCATTTCAAGCTTACCCTAGTATCTATGATCCAGAGTTTAATAAAAAAATAGCTTTAAAGAGAGAATTTCATATAAATAAAATTAAAGAAGCAGATTATAATTTAGATTTAGATGAACAAACGAATAAGTTATGTAAATTTAATTTATCCAGTAATCAAAAGTTTTTAAAAACATATATTTCAAGTAATACCCCCTATAATGGATTACTTTTATTTCATGGAACTGGTGTTGGTAAAACGTGTTCAAGTATATCTATTGCCGAAAATTTTAAAGATGTTTTATTGGAAACAAATAAAAAAATAACGATTTTGTTAAATCCAAGTATTAGAGATAATTTTATTAAAAATATTTTTAATATAGAACGTCTAAAACAAGGTATTCCAGAACAACAATGTACTAAAGATGCTTATTTAAAAGAAGCTAATATTACACCATCCACAAATTATAAACATATCCATGCGAAAATAATGAAAATAATAAATAATAGATATGATTTTTATGGTTATGGTGCTTTTTCAAATTATATAGAAAAGATGGAAAATGAAATATCTCAAAGATATGATGATAAAGATATTATAGCAGAGTTATTTGAAAAAAAAATTAGAGAAACATTCGATAATACTGTCATGATTATTGATGAAGTCCATAATATTAAAGAAACATCTGATAGCAAAGTGTTACCTAAATTATTAAAAAGAGTGTTAGAAATTGTTAAAAATATGAAATTGATTTTACTGTCTGCAACCCCGATGTTCGACAAACCAACCGAAATTATAGATATATTAAATCTACTATTAAGTAATGATAATAGAACATTATTAAAACAATCCCAAGTATTTAATAATGGTAATTTAACAGAAGAAGGTAAAGTATTATTAAGTCAAAAATGTCGTGGTTATATTTCTTATTTAAGAGGCGAACATCCCCTAAAATTTCCCAAAAGGTTATTCGCAGATATTTTTGAAGGCACCGAATATGAAAAAGAATTACCTATTATTAAACATTTTCCAAATAAAGATATCAATAATAAAGATATAGCGGAAGACGATAGAATTAAATTATTAAAAATAGTCAGTTGTCCTATGAAAACCTATCAATTAGAAAAATACAATAGTATGAATTTAGAATCTAGCGAAGATGATTATGGTGCGTTTAATCAAACTGGATTAATGGCTTCAAATATGATATTTCCATCGGAAAGTGAAGATGAACCTATAAATAAATTAACAGGAATTACTGGTTTTAATCGTTTATTTAAAAAGGAACCCAAAAAAAAATATTCAATTAATCCAGAGTATGCTGATGATTTATTAAAAGAAAATATCCATAAATATTCCAGCAAATTATCAAAAATTATAAATAATATAGAAACAAGTCAAGGTATAGTATTTATTTATTCCCAATTTATATATGCGGGTGTTTTACCATTGGCATTGGCATTAGAACAAAATGGTTATTCTAAATACGATGGATCATTAATCCATGATAAATCTATTGAAGAACAAAAAAAAGAAAAAAAATTTATAATCATTTCAGGGGATGATGATGTCTCCAAGGATGCCTATGCCAAATATTTAAAGATAGAAAATGACAATCAAAATGGCGATGTTGTTAAAGTGATCATAGGTAGTTCGACAGCAGCCGAGGGTTTAGATTTCAAATATATTAGAGAAGTTCATATATTAGAACCATGGCATCATTTCAATAAAATAGAACAAGTGATAGGTAGAGGTATTAGAAATTGTTCTCATAAAGATTTGGACAAAGAATTAAGAAATGTAGTTGTTTACTTATATGCCTCTACTTTAAAAGAAGACCCTTCTAAAGACATTGAAACCATTGATTTGAAAATGTATAGAGTATCGGAAAAGAAAATGAAACAAATATCTGATGTCGAGTATTTGCTTAAAACGAATTCAGTAGATTGTAATTTAAATATAGAAGGTAATCGATTTACAAATGATTATTATAAACAAAGTGTAACTATGATAACCTCAAAAAATACCAAACATGAAATGACACTCAATGATATAGATAATAGCAAATTATGCCAATTTAAAAAATGTGATTATAGTTGTCATCCAGATTTATCAAAAGCAAAAACGACAGATATTAATACTGATACATTTGATTATACCAATATACCAGATACTATTTATGATATTAAAACAATTATTAAACATTTATTCAAAAGGGATAATTTCTATACTTTAGACGATATTAAAACAGAATATGTACTAACATATGGCAAAGAGAATGAGGATATGTTATTGTATGCCCTAAATGATATGATAAAACAGTCTGAAACATTTAGTAATGGCTATGGAAAAATGGGAATGATACAAAACCAAGAAAAATACTATATTTTTAAACCGATTTATCTTAAGAATCAAGTTGTTACCTTTGAAGATTTAATGAGACCAATAACAAAAAAAACTAGATTATTGGATATGACCGATTATAAATATACACAAGGTAAACAAAATAAAGAATTAGTTCGAAGTGATATTGCCAAAATTATTTTTGAAATCGATTCTTTAAAAAATAAGAAATTGGAGTTATTTGAGGATAAAAAATATAACACAGAAACTAAAAATATATTAAAGGAGTTATTCAATAATATACAAAAAACCCATAATTTTTTATATGATACTTTATTACCTGATAAAAAAGAAAAATTATTAGTTTATGTCATAGAAAAATCATTATCGGGTAAATCATTAAGTTTAATTGATAAAACACTCCTAAAATCTTTAGATAAAAATTTGTTATATCTTCAACGTGATATAGATGAAACCCAGGATAAAGATAGACTATGGGGATACAAAATAGCAAAAAATGATACTATTAAAATCCAAAAATATGAATCAAATACATTTATAGAACCAACATTAAATGACTTAAAATCTATCAAAAAAAATGTGAATAAACGTATTAAAGCCGAATCTCCTCCTGCACTTATTATTGGGTATTTAGAATATAAGGCAGCAACTAATAGTATTCACCTCAAAATTAGAGATAAAAGCAAAGAAGGTAAAAAGGGAACTCAAATAAAAACAGGGAGTATTTGTGGAAATGATGGTATGAAGAAGAATATTATTACTAAATATATAGAAGAAACTTTAAAAGATGATAAATATTCTCAAATTAGTAAAGCTCCAGGAAAAGAAAATTTATGTTTTGAATTAGAAATTTATCTTAGACATCATGATATTATAAATAAGGATAGTATGAAATGGTTTTATAATTTAGAAGAAACAATAGAAAGAGAGATTAATAAAAAAAAATATTAAAAATTGATTTATTTAAAATATTAATATAATATTAATATTAATTATGTCTGATGATTTGTTTTTCAAAAATGAAGGAACCTATTCTACTGTGATTAAGGCACAAGAAATTTCTAATAATATAACTGAAATTTTGAATACCAAAATTAAAGAGGAATTGGAAGGTATTTGTGTAAATGATGGATACATAAAAAAAGACAGCATTAAAATTGTAAGTAAAAGTATGGGTAAAATGTTAGTATCATTCTTTAATGGTATGGTTTCATATACTATTAAATATGTTGCAGATGTGTGTAATCCATTAGAAGGAGCTATCATCAAAGCAACTGTTAAAAATATAAATAAAATGGGTATTTTGGCATATGGCGGTGATACCACGGAAGATTCACCATTAAATATTCTTTTGGCAGTACAACATCATCAAGACAACGACCATTTTGGTAAACTACAAGAGAAAGATATCATCTATGTTAAAATTCTAGGTAAACGATTTGAATATGGAGATACTCAAATTTCTATTATTGGAGTGTTGGCGGATATGCCAGAACAAGTAGTAAAAGAAAATCTGAAAAAAGTAACACAAAAAGATACTATTTATTACTTTAATCACTCTAAAAATTATAAATGGCTCTCTAATTTTAATATTGCCAAACCATTCCAATATAAAACAAGAGAGTATCCAACTATTGAACATGCCTTTCAAGCTCAACAAGTCGAAAACGATGATTTCAAAGATTTGTTTACAATTGGTTCGGAAACCTATATCGGTGAAATGCCAAATATTGCCAAGAAAACTGGGAATAAAACAAATATAAAGAAAATGAAACGTAAAATTGTTGATGATTGGAATGATACCAAAGTAGGTATTCTGGAAGATATTATTAGACATTATTTCAATGCCAACCCAGATCTAAAACAAAAACTAGTTAAAACTGCACCTAATGAACTGGTATTTAAAGGTGTTGGTGTTGATACATTTTGGGGAGTTTCTAAAGATGAAGAAGGAGAAAATCATCACGGAAATATTTTGATGACACTAAGAGATGAATTTAAGGATTCGCAATAAATAACTCCAAAGAATAATTTAATTATTTAAATCTTTTATTAAATTAATTTTGACACTTTTTATAATTTTTTTATTATTTTAATTTTAATTTTGTTTAATTTTAATTTATTTTTGTTTCACAAGCTTCAAAACTAAATCCTTCATTTATATTCAAAAATTCACTTTCTAATGAAAAATCAGATGGTCTCAAAATAGACCAATCTGTATCTTCTTTTAAAATTCCTGCTTTTGTGTATATATAACCTACAAAGGCACTACACCAAAATCTATCGGTTTTTTGTGGGTCTGGATCTTTGCGCAAAAGAGCATTAATCCAATCCTTTGGAACTATATCATAAGGTTTATCATACACTACATTATGTATTTCTTTTAATTTGGTATCATTAAATGGAGAGTCCCCACTATAATTAATAGGTCGCACTAATAAGGATATGTTTAATTCATTAGAACTTTTAATAATCTCTTCTAATGGTGTAATCTGGACCCCTAATTTAATTTTACCATCTTGTGGATCAGGAGTGCCTTCCCACCCCGATTCCCAAACATAAGTGCCTTTTAATGCTTTATTTAAAAAGGTAGGGTCTTTAAGAATAACACCAACATGTGTTACAAAACTACTAGTTGTATATTTGACAAAAGATGAAAAATAACTAAGCCAACTTTTATAGTTGCGTTTGCCTCCAAATAATATTAAATCGCCCGTTTTTAAATCCATAATTATTATACTATTTTATTTTATTTTATTTACTGAAATATATTTTAGTTTATATTTATATTTCCAAATTTATAATGATGTTAATAGTAAATAAACCATTTTTATTGTTTTAATTATTTTTTCATTTTGTGATGGCGTTTTAACTGCAATTCGGATACAATTTGAATCTATACCCATATTTGTAACATCGCGCAAAAAAACACCGTATTGACGACAACTCTTTACAAATTGGGTACTACAACAATCATTTAAAAATACTAAAAAGAAATTGGCAGTTCCCCTAAATACATTAAAATCAGCTTCTATTAAAGTGTTTTCCATATCCTTTCGATTTTTATGTATTGTTGCATAAGCATTTAAATAATATGTCGAATCTTTTAATGCCTCAATAGCAGCTAATTGAGCTGGCAGACTAACACTCCATGGTGGTATATATCTTTTTAAATTAGATACGTGACCTGCTAAATAAGAAACTCGTAAACCAGATAAGGCATAACATTTACTCATACTTTTACATATATAGAGATTAGGACACTCTGGAAGTAATGATTCTAAAGATTTATTATCTAAATAATCTATATAGGTTTCATCTACCCATATTTTTAATTTTTTATTTTTATTTTTATTTTTATTTTTATTTTTATTTATGTTACTTTTAATAAAATCAACCAAATCACAATACACACCAGTTGGACTATTTGGATTAACCATAATTAACATATCATAATCATCTACGATCGCATCTAATTTTTCTAAATCTATTTTATAATTATTTTTATAGTGCAACTGAAAATAATCTACTGTACATTCTATAACATTCTCCATAATATGTTTATATTCTCCATACATAGGAGATAATAATAACACTTTTGATTTTTTAGTTAAAAGATTTGGAAATACACTATACATAATAGATGAAGACCCAGATGAAACCAATATCATCTCTTTTGGAATCTTTCTAATAGTTGATATAGTTTCAATTAGATGTTCCGAATGTGTTGGCGGTGATTCCATCATAGACCTTATAAGATTATCATTTACTATTTTAATAACATTAGGAGAAGGTTCAAATGAACTATCTAATACATCGGCAACAACTAATTCTTTTCTTTTGTTAAAATTTATTCCAGATATTTCCCATGAGGAACCTCCATGGTAACACGGTTGTTTATTAATATTATTAAAATTAAAGGCACTACAATCTAAATAATCTATTTTTTTTAATTCATCTTCAATAAATTTATAGGTTGTGTCATATTTTGATGGTAAAAAGGTATTAGATAATAAATAATAGTTCATATCTCCAATTTTTAATTTTAATTGTTCGTAAATCTTACAATTTATTTTTTTATAAGTTGGTACTAAATAATCTGCTCCAATACCAATAATATCAGTGCCACCATTCGCAATAATCCACTTTAACGAACATATACATAATGCCATAGCAATTAAACTACCTCTATATTCTGGTAAAATAGTAAGACTTCTAATTTCATAAGTACTATTTATGTCATGACAATCTTTGAGGACATTACGTATCATATTCGAGGATACAAAATTTTCTAATCTAAACTTTTTAGTTGGTTCAGTAAGACT
>ENA-UZXB01002384-UZXB01002384.1-metagenome-genome-assembly--contig:-Day-2-1m-contig-2384_pt1 | contig 13068 bp, 12 predicted proteins | sample MGYA00260339_ERZ794899 | MGnify/ENA metagenome assembly ERZ794899 | reverse complement strand
GTAGTACAGCTTCTCGAGGCCACCACCTTTTAGCCTACGCTTAGCTTTGCCCGTTTCACTCCAAGTATGCCCCTGCAGTTCATCCATCAGCTGATCTACCACCTCATAGAACCTATGATAACGGGTATCCTTCCAGGATAGGTTTATTAAGTTGTCAGCCTTACTAGCGTTAACGGGCTTAGATGTAGCTTCTTCCTATATCTATTCCTCTATTACAGGTGCTAGTGGTCAGGGCCCTCTGGGGAGGCCCTTCCCCATACTAGTAGGACTTAGAGCATGTAACATCATATCATCGATGTGAATCCCTAGACCGCAACAAACCAAGCACATTTACGCCTCCCCCTCGCTTTGTCAGAAACAGCCAACACTGAAGAAACAGTCCCTTATGGCCGGTAAGCTGGTTTGCAGTTTTTCATCTGCAATCTCNNGGTCAGGGTTATGTACGGTATCCCTAGTGGGTGGGGGTGGCACTTGCCCGGGGTTCTGATCGTATACCAAATCGTAGACCATTTTACGCCTGTTGCAGGAACCAGAATGAGACAGTAGCCTTGTTTTGTAAGGTTAATGCTAAGCGTTGGTGCCTACTGGCGGAGCCATCCCCTCTTCTGGGCACCACAAATAACAGTTAATTATATGTAATTATTATATAAAAATTGGTTTGGTGCCTGCAAAGCCTAGCCGCAGGACCACTTTCTGGACCACTTTTTATTTTCATGATGAAGTCAGCGTTGTTTGATCATCCAGTTGGAGACTTCAGCAAGCACTTTCATACTGAAATTATCAGATATTTTCTTGTATAAGTAGGACCGCGCCAATGCGGCCATTGATGCAAAGTGCAGCAAAGGGCTTTGTTGAGCCCATATTGACCAATGCTGCAGTCTGTATGAATGGCTGCTTAGCTTGGCGAAGACGGTACGCTCGATTTCGCAAACGATAGAAGAAAAGCGGCGATACCAACACTGGCACCGCCGTTTTTTGCTCGCATGGCCACGTCTATTTCGTAATGATCTCGGGGCCCATAAATGTGTTGGGCAAGACCGTCGAAACCCACGGCACATAGGTCACCAGAATCAAGAAGACAAAGAGCACTGCAAGAAATGGTAGTGCCGCGCGCACAACGCCCATCATTGGCATTCCGGCTACTCCCGAAGTCACGAACAGGTTCAACCCAACGGGCGGTGTAATCATACCGATCTCCATGTTGACGACCATGATGATGCCGAGATGGATCGGGTCAATGCCCAGCTCAATCGCGATTGGGAACACCAGTGGCGCTACAATCACCAGCAGTCCCGACGGTTCCATGAACTGGCCGCCGATCAACAGGATGATGTTGACGACGATCAAGAACATAACCGGCCCAAAACCAGCAGAAAGCATCGCATTGGCGATCTGCTGTGGGATTTGTTCGTCCGTTAGAACATGTTTTAAGATAAGCGCGTTTGCGATCACGAACAGCAACGTGACTGTCAGCTTGCCGGCATCGAACAAAGTGCGTTGTGTATCTGGATGGAAAAACGCAGTCACCGTGGCCCAAGGACGGTGACGCAAGGGTATGCTTCCCGGCGTTTCATTCACCGCCACAGCTGACAGGCTGCGCACATGTCTATCAGCGAGTGGCCCCATATCCTTGTAGACGAAAGTCGCGATGAAGAACGCATAGACTGCGGCGACCGCGGCCGCTTCGGTTGGGGTGAAAATGCCCCCGTAGATGCCGCCAAGGATGATGACGATCAGGAAAAGTCCCCAGCCCGCCTCGCGGCCAGAGGCGAGGATTTCGCCCCAACCCTGCCACTCACCCTTGGGCAAATTCTTAATTCTTGCGATGACATAGATAGTCGTCATCAGCATGAAACCGGCGAGCAATCCAGGGATGACCCCCGCCAGGAACATTCGACCGACCGAAACCTCAACCGACGCAGCATAGACCACCATCACGATGGACGGTGGGATCAGGATACCCAATGTCCCTGCTGTACAGATGACGCCTGCGGCAAAGTCTTTAGTATATCCCACCTGGCGCATACCACCGATAACGATGGTTCCGATTGCAACGACAGTCGCAGGCGAAGATCCTGAAAGAGCCGCAAACAACATACAAGCAAAGACCCCGGCAATCGCTAAACCGCCTGGCAAGTGTCCGACGCAGGCGATTGAGAACCGAATGATGCGTTGAGCAACACCCCCCGTCGTCATGAATGAAGATGCTAGAATAAAGAACGGGATGGCGAGAAGCGTATAGTGGCCTTCAAACGCGCTGAAGAGGGTTTGGGCAACTGACGCCAGCGAACTGTTGGAAAAAACTAACAGAAATAGTACTGACGACATGCCGAGCGATATCGCGATTGGCACACCGATGAGCATGAGACCGATGACCAATGTGAAAAGGATGATAACTTCCATTAGTTTTCTCCCCGCATCTGGTCTCGAATTTCTTCTAACTCGTCTTCAACTTCGTGGCTCGCAACGACACGATCAGTCTTACCAATCCAGAGTGCCCATCCTGCTTGCACAAAGCGCAACAGCAAGAGCGCCATCGACAAAGGAAGAACAACGTAAGGTATCATACGTGGAATTTTTTCGTATTCTTCGCCTTCGTTGAACACCGCCTCCATCCATCCCAGGATGGCGGGATGCGGGATATCGTTGACCTCGTACCAGCCTTTGCCGCGGTAGTTCTCTTCAAAGCCTAGTGGAAACCAGCGTCCTTCAGTTCCCGGGAGATTGGCGAAATTGGCCCAGTAATCCCAAGCGCCTTTCAGCATCAACAAGCTGAATGAGATGCATACCACCACCGCTGCCAAACCCATGATGCGGCGCGGTTGCGGGGGCAAAGCATTGACCACAATATCAACGCCAAGGTGAGCGCCTTTTTTCACCGCATAGGACGCACCGAGAAGCACAAGCCAGCCGAACAGAAAGACGGTTAGTTCTAAAGCCCAGAGAATGTTTTGGTTGAAGCCGTAGCGCGTCACCACATTTGCGAATGTGATCAACGTCATCGCACCTAGGATGCCTGCAATCAGCGTTTCCTCAATGCGGTCTGTGAACGCTTTTGAATGATCCATCCTGAACCCTCCCTTTGAGCATCGAGGGCGGACTGCCCGCCCTCGATGAGATTAAGTTCAGCTTCCAGTGTTGAAGGATTGCGCGGCGTCGATCATGTCCTGACCGACGTCACCAGAGAATTGCTCCCAAACAGGCTTCATCGCGTCGACCCATGCCTGACGCTCTTCGGGTGTCAGTGTGCGAACGTCTGCACCTGTATCGATGATGGCCTGACGATTAGCTTGGTTGACCGCGTAAGACTCAGCATTGCGAAGCTCAGTAACCTCTTTCAAGATTGTCAGGAATTGCTCGCGCACATCCGCGTCTAGGCTGTCCAACCAATCAACACTGGTCACGACCAGATAGTCGATAACCCCGTGGTTGGTTTCAGTAATCCCGTCCTGAACCTCAAAGAACTTTTTGCCATAAATATTGGACCAAACGTTCTCCTGTCCGTCAACAACACCCTGCTGCAACGCTCCATAAACCTCGGAAAAGGCCATCTTTTGTGGGGCACCGCCGATCGCTTCCATCTGCGCAACGAGAACGTCAGATGACATCACACGGAACTTCAACCCGTTAGCATCAGTTGGCGTCATCAGTGGTACGTTGGCAGACATTTGCTTCATGCCGTTGTGCCAGAACGTCAAACCCTGAAGGCCACGACGCTGCATGCTATCGAGCAAGGCTTGTCCCGCTTCGGAAGCTTGGAACGCATCAACCGCTTCGATGTCCTCAAACATGAAAGGCAAGTCGAAGATGCGGAATTGCTTGGTAAACTTCTCAAATTTTGACAGCGATGGGGCCGCCAATTGAACGTCACCCTGAAGCAATGCTTCGAGCACCTTGTTATCGTCATAAAGGGTCGAATTCGGGAAAACTTCCAAGCAGGCTTTGCCGTTCATCTCCTCGTTGACACGCTGCTCAAGTAGCGTCGCAGCAATGCCTTTAGGGTGTTTGTCAGTGTTCGTGACGTGGCTGAATTTGATAACCATTTCGCCTTCGTCGCAAGCCGCCACTGCGGATGTTGCGCTGAATGCCAATGTCATCGATAGTGCTGTGCTTAGCAGAAACTTCATTTTTTCCTCCGTTGAACCGTTGTTGCCGTACCTCCAGGTTTTTTTTGGAACGGCTTACGTTGGAGAGATTACTGAGGTTTCGCCTGAAAATTAGTCGCCATAACTAATCAGTTTTCCCGATTAAACATTTTAGTTTAATCTGAGATAGTGGATAAAAGTTCATGTCCTGAGGGGGGATCTAAATGTTCAAGGATTTCGTGGAAGAGCGCATCGAAGGCGACGGTGCGACTTTGTTCGTCCGCCGCGCCGGTCCCGCAGCTGCGCCGCCGCTTGTTCTATTGCATGGGTATCCGCAGACTTCCGCCATGTGGCACGGTGTGGGCCCCATTCTGGCCCGCACGTTTCAGGTTATTTGCCCTGATCTGCGCGGCTACGGTCGGTCTGACAAGCCAGCGTCCGATGCGGCGCACGCTCCCTACGCAAAGCGTGCTATGGCGAGCGACATTGTCGCTGTCATGCGGCGCTTGGGCCATGAACGGTTTCTTGTTGGTGCCCATGATCGCGGAGCGCGGGTCGCTCATCGGTTGGGTCTGGACTATCCTGACCGCGTCGCGGCCATGGCATTGCTCGACATCGCGCCGACCCGCGAAATGTATGCGGGCACAAGTGCAGCATTCGCGCATGCGTATTGGCACTGGTTCTTTCTGACTCAGCCAAGCCCACTACCTGAACGCATGATCGGCACAGATCCCAAAGGGTTCTGGAAGCTGAAATGCTTTAATCAGGCGCGCGGCGATAATCCGTTTACACCCGAGGCCCTGACGGAATACCTAAATGCCTTCGCAGACCCCGACGCTATTCATGCAAGCTGTGAAGACTATCGTGCCGCCGCCACCATCGACATCACACACGATGATGCGGATCAGGGCCGCAAACTTCACATGCCCGTTCTGACCCTTTGGGCGAAACGCGGTGTGATTGAGACTTGCTTTGACGCGCTTGCACTATGGCGACAGCGGGCTGAAAGGGTTGAGGGCGAAGCGCTCGACACCACACATTACATGGCCGAAGAAATCCCAGGTGACGTCGCCGCACGCATGTCTGATTTCTTTGCCCGCAACCCAATTCACGCAAAGGCAACCGCATGAGCCGGACACTTTATGACAAATTGGTAGACGCCCACAAGGTCTGCGATCTGCCCGATGATGACATGCTGATTTATGTCGATTTACACATCATGAACGAATACACGAGTCCGCAGGCCTTTTCGGGACTCGACACAAAGGGCCTAGAAGTTTGGCGCGCAGAGGCACATCTGGCAGTGATTGACCATGTGAACGCGACCCGCAGCAATGAGCCACATGATGCGGCGTCCAAACTCCTGATCGACAATCTGGAAGACAATTGCACCAAACACGACATCGCTTTTTACGGTCTTAACGACCCGCGGCAAGGCATTGAACACGTTGTGGTTCCCGAACAGGGGTTGGTCACACCCGGCATGTTAATTGCCTGCGGCGACAGCCACACCACAACCTATGGCGCATACGGCGCGTTGGGGTTTGGCATCGGCACATCCGAAGTGGAACATGTCCTAGCCACCCAGACACTGCGCTACAAACGCATGAAAACCATGCGGGTTATGATCGACGGCGAAACCGCTCCCGGCGTGACGGCGAAAGATATCATTATGAAAGTCGTGCAAGTCGTGGGCGCAGGTGGAGCCAATGGGTTTGCGGTGGAGTTTGCAGGTTCCGCCATTCGCCACCTCGACATGGCCGGACGGATGACAGTCTGCAATATGGCGGTTGAGTTAGGCGCGCGTGCGGCGTTGATCGCAGCAGATGAGGTCACCGAAGCCGCGTTACAAGGCCACGCCCATAGCGGTCGATTTGCGTTCAATGGCGAGAGCTGGCGCAGCGATCCCGAGGCCGTCTTTGATAAAAAGGTCACGATTGCAGCGTGCGATATCGAGCCGCTGGTCACATGGGGCACTAGCCCGGATCAATCGGTGCCGATCACCGCACATGTACCTGTTGCGTCCGACTATGTCTCCCCTAAAGCCAAGGCAGCTTTAGCGCGGTCTTTGCAATACATGGGGCTCACCGCGGGGCAGTCAGCCCAGTCGATCGCAATCGATACGGCCTTCATTGGGTCTTGCACGAACAGCCGGATCGAAGATTTACGAGAGGCGGCCAAGATACTCGAAGGTCGGAAGGTCGCGGCGGGCGTCGAAGCCATCGTCGTGCCCGGCTCTGCCATGACGCGGATCAAAGCCGAAGCCGAAGGTCTGCGCGCTATCTTTGAGGCTGCAGGTTTTGAATGGCGACCAGAGGCGGGCTGTTCTTTGTGTCTAGCGATGAATGACGACATCGCGATGGATGGTGAACGCGTCGCCTCGTCAACCAACCGGAATTTTGAGGGGCGACAGGGCCGCGGCGCACGTACCCATCTCATGTCGCCCGCAATGGTCGCGGCGGCTGCCATCGCCGGGCATCTTGCTGATGTGCGAGATTTCAAATGAAAGACAACCAGATGACAAAAACGATCAAAGGGGTTGCAGCACCTTTGCCGCTAGCCAATGTCGATACCGATGTGATCATGCCCAAGCGCTTCCTGATAACAATTACCCGCGAAGGATTGGCGGACGGCACTTTTGCAGATCTGCGCTTTGGCAATGCTGGGGGTCCTCGCCCAGAATTTATCTTGAACAAGCAGCCTTGGACGCAGGCCAACATTTTAGTCGTTGGCGACAATTTTGGCTGTGGGTCCAGCCGGGAACATGCCGTCTGGGGTATGCGCCAGCTTGGCATTGATGCTTGTATCGGAATAAGTTTCGCCGGAATATTCTACGATAATGCGCGGAAGAATGGTTTGGCACTGCCGATTGTCTCTCCAGAGACGTGGGACTTACTTTTGCAGGTCGCAGGCAATGGTGCCGAGATAACAATCGACCTTAATGGCCGCAGGCTCACAGCTGGTGATGTTAGTGCGCCATTCGAGATGGACAACGCTACACAAACAGCGCTGATCCGAGGACGCGATGATACGCTGGACTCATTGGAACATGCTGGTGCAATCCGAGACTATGAGGCGGAATTGAAAAACGAGATGCGGGTCAGCGTTATCAAGTAACCCAATAAGGAAACACAGATTGGACATCAGACAACTGGAATGCTTCGTCGCCGTCGCGGAAGAACTTCACTTCCGGCGCGCAGGCGAACGGTTGGGGTTGAGCCAATCTGCCTTGTCTGAGCGGGTTTCTGCGTTGGAACATGAACTTGGTGCGCGACTGTTTTTCAGAACGACCCGTCAGGTTAGCTTGACCCAAGCCGGATCGGAGTTTGTCCAGGACGCCAATAGGATACTTGCCGACATTGAAAAGTCGATCTCCAACGTTCGCCACACTGCCGAGTCAGACCTACGCCATGTCCGAGTGAGCGGCGTCGACGAAGCAATTTCTATGTTGTTGCCTAAAGCCCTCATTGCATTTCGCGAGACCGATCCGAAGGTCCATGTGCAGGTCCTGGAAATCTCATCCTCTGAGCAACATTCGCAAGAATTGATTGCCCACCGGACAGATGTGGCTTTTGTTCGGACACCTCAAGAAGATGAATTTATTACCAGCCAACTATTACATCGTCAGCCTATCGTGGTGGTGCTGGCCAAAACCAATCCGCTTGCAGGTTCAGCTTCCCTTTCTGCTTCTGATCTCGTCAACCAACCGATCGTGGGGTATCCCAAGCACGCCCGCCCAATTCTTCACGAGGCACTTTGGAGCGGGTTTCGCCAAATTGGCGCGCAACCGAACATCGTCTGTGAGATAATCGACAAGTCCACTATGTTGCAGTTCGTGATCCAAGGCTTAGGGATTTCTTTAGTACCCGCTTGGGTCAAGAATATCGCACCATCTGGTGTTTCGTTTGTCCCGTTCGAGCCATGTGAAAACCAAATCGACCTGTATGTCGCGTTTCGAAAATCGGGGAACTCTGACACCGTAAAAAGATTTGTCGATACTGTAAGAGCAATCGCTGTCTAGTGATCACAGCTTGTAATACGCTTCGACAGTGACCTCAGCCTGGCGTTTTACTGCATTTATGGCTGTTTCAGCGAACCCACCCTTAGCCCTCACAGCAGACCTCAAGCATTGCCTAGATGAATGTCCAGTTTTCAGTTCAAATCATAAAGTCACCCTCATGTAACGCACAAATCAGGACCGCTTTCGGGACCGCTTTTNNCCATAATCCAAGCCAAAGCATTGTAATACCTTACTAATTAGACTTAGTAAGTGAGCCGTAGACCATGCTGGCAACCAAATCTAATAGCTACACGTTCCAAAAGGACGGCATTTGGTATTTTTCCCGTAGAGTTCCCGCAGATTTACGGCGGCATTATAGGACGGGTAGAATTGCTTACTCGTTGCGGACTAAATCNNTTGCCAGGCAAGCATTTACTCGCTGATGCTGTTCAGGAGCCAGCAGCTGTGTCTTCTATCGATGATCATTCGCTTAAGGCCGCTGTAGCAGTTTATCTGCGCTTGAAGGGCAATGGTCGTCCTCCAACCTTTGAAGCTGCTGTAAGGCGCTCCTGTGGTTATCTGATTGATTGCTGTGGGATGAAAGACCTCCACGATTATGTTCGGTCTGATGCTACCAAGTTCCGTGATTATCTATTTGCTAAGGGTCTGAATGGGGCTTCTGTGGCAAGGATATTTGGAACTGTTAGAGCCGTTATGAACTTAGCCCTGAGTGAGTTCGGCGTAGCAATCGTCAACCCATTCTCGAACGTCTATTTTGATCATAGTGTTGGGGTTAAAAAACGGCTCCCCGTAAAGCCTGAAGACATCAAGCAGGTACAAACTGAGTGCTATCAGGCTGATGACGAGAAGCGATGGCTGATAGCCCTAATAGCTGACACAGGGATGCGTTTAGCAGAAGGCGTTGGGCTGTTAAGGTCTGACTTCATCGAGCAAGACGGCATCCTGTGCGTCAGCATCAGGCCTCATCCTTGGCGATCCCTGAAGACCGCAAGCAGCGCCAGAGTAATACCACTAGTCGGTTCAGCTAAGTGGGCGGCAGAACGCATATTAGCGCAGCCTGATGGCAGTCAGTTTGCATTCCCCAATTATAATGACGGTAAACGTACCAATGCTAATTCAGCAAGTGCTGCTTTGAACAAGTGGCTGAAAACCAAGATTGGGCAAGGATACACCATTCATAGCTTCAGGCATTCGATGCGGGATAGACTTAGGGCCGTAGAATGCCCAAGCGACGTGATTGACCAGATTGGTGGTTGGCTAACGCAAGGTGTGGGGAATAGTTATGGGTTAGGCTATCCTGTCTGTTTACTGAAATTACATATTGATAAAATTTAATGTGACTTTGTTGCAGTGATAAGTTTCATTCTTGCTTACGGTTGTGTAGCCAAGAAGATGTTAAAGATGAGCAAGAAAACAAGTTACTTTTCAGAGGTCGTGTAATGCTAAAGTTTAATTCCAATTTTATTCTGCGTTACAGGTTTGTCTGTCTTCTGCTTTCAGTGGGTTATTTTGTTTACCAATTCACAGGTGCAAACTATGAAAATTTTGGCATCCAATTTCGTTATTTAACAATCTGGGGCTTAACAGGAGCGATGGTATCTAGCTATCTGCTATACAGATCGAAACTCAATAATTTGCCTGAAGCTTATCATGCGTTTGTTTCCGCCGTAGCGGTTCTAAATGCTATGGTCGTTTTCTTATATTGGAAGCTTTATTTTATCGATCCCAGCTTAGTAAATTATTCAGGCTCAATCGTCTGGTTCCAAGAATANNACCTTTTTATTACGTTACAAAGATCAAGAGTTATTTTAAAGCCTTCAACAGACTTGGTAAGCGTTGACCCTGCAACATCATATGATTTCTCATCAAAGTGTTCGCATGTGACCGTCATTAGAAAAAATCGCATCGCAAATTTCTCTATGTTCTTGTAACGATGTTTCAAGTCGCCCTACAATTTCATATGGCATTAGCCGATAGACATTAATGCGAGCCTGGATCTGAGCGAGCTGTTCCACCAACCAGTTATTCCCACTCGCTTGATTAATCGCACTATGAAATTCCAAGTTAGCAGCAGCATATGCTGGTATATCTTGGTTTTTGGCCGCTACTGAGCATTTATCAAGCCCAACATTAATTAACCGTTTTGAAGTTAATGTGAGCGCTTCAGCCGCCAAACGACACGCCATGCCCTCAAGCTCAGCAGCGACCTCGAATAAGTCGCTCAACTCTTTTGTTGATAACACTCGAATGATTGCACCCTTGCGTGGACGTGTTTCGAGTAATCCACTATCAACCATTGAGCTGATCGCCTCGCGAATAGGAGTTCTACTCACACCAAAGCGGGCCGCAAGATCAGCCTCCTCAAGTTGATCACCGGGCTTCAGAGAGCCACTAAAAATTTCATGCTTTAATTGCTCAATGAGTTGGTCAGAGGTGCGTGCCATCATAAGTCCTTTTAACTTTTCATAAGTCTTGAGTGAATTAAGTTCCATATCAAAAAAACTATTTGGATCTTTTATCTTGCTATATGGATACATATGGTGAATATAAAAATTCATAGGGAGAAATTAAATGAAACATTTTTTAAAAACTACGGCACTTTCGCTTTTGCTCACTGGCGGTATAGCTCATGCAGAAGAACTACGTTTATCGCATCAATGGTCAACAAGTGATGTCCGTCACGAGGTTGCACAAATTGTTGCTGACGAAGTTGCCGCTGCTAGCGTTGATCTAGAGATCACAATCTTTCCGTCTAAATCACTGTTTAAACCACGCGAGCAATACCGACCTCTTTCGCGCGGTCAATTAGATATGACAGTTTTTCCACTCTCTTATGCAGGCGGACAACAACCTTCGTTTAACCTCACATTGATGCCTGGCTTGGTAAAAAACCACGATCACGCCGCCCGACTAAGCCAGTCGAAATTCATGGAAGCTCTTGAGGCTAAAATGGCAGAAGACGATGTAATGGTGTTGGTTCATGGCTATTTAGCAGGTGGTTTTGTTGGCAAAGATACATGCATAACGAAACCTTCTGACGTAGTTGGCCTGCAGACGCGTGCAGCAGGCAAGTCGTTTGAACAAATGCTGGTTGGTGCAGGTGCATCTATCACGTCAATGGCGTCATCAGAGATCTATTCCGCAATGCAGACAGGCGTTCTCGATGCTGCCAACACTTCATCTTCATCTTTTGTATCTTATCGCATATTTGAGCAAGTTAAGTGTTATACACCTGCTTCAGATATCGCGCTTTGGTTCCTATATCAGCCACTCTTGATGAATAAATCTACATTTGAGGGGTTGTCTGCAGAACAAAAGGCCGCCCTGTTGGCGGCCGCTGAAAAGGCTGAAGCGCACTATCTCGAGCAAGCCAAGCTACAAGACGCCAAATCTGTTGATATCTTCCGTGAAGCCGGTGTGGAAATCGCTGAAATGACAACTGAGGATTTTGCTGCATGGCAAGCCATAGCTAATGAAACGTCCTATGCGGCCTTCGTGGCAGACGTTCCAGGTGGTCAAGAACTACTTGACCTCGCACTCGCCGTCGATTGATCCTAGCGCTCCGGGATAGGACACTCACATCCCGGAGCTAACTAAATTCCGAGCAAAAGGAAGATCATCATGGCAAGCCATACGACTTCATCAGTCCAACGATTGAAGAGCAGAAACATATTCGTTCGCACTGTACAGAACATTTCTAGTTTCGCCGGTTGGTGCTCTGCCCTCATGATCCTCTCAGCAGTATTTCTCACCTGCCAAATGATCTTTATTAGGTTTGTTTTAAATGGATCGACCGTCTGGCAAACAGAATATATTGTCTTCCTGGTGATTGCCGCAACTTTAATAGGATTGCCTTTTGTTCAGTTCCAGCGCGGTCATGTAAATGTAGACTTAATTCCAGTAATACTGAAAGGACGCGTACGCTTTGCACTAGCCATTCTCACCCTAAGCCTATCAATTGTCATCACAGCGATCATGCTGTTTTACGGTTACGAGCATTGGCATTTTGCGTGGGCACGTGGGTGGACATCAGACACCGTGACGGCTGTACCTCTATGGATCCCTTACCTTTCATTACCCCTTGGATTTGGCTTGTTGTTACTGCAATTTATAGCCGACTTCATCGCACTCCTTACTAAATCTGAAACACCCTTTGGCTTGGAGGGATAACCATGGATCCGCTTCTTCTTGGTGCCCTTGTTGGCATTTGTACCATTCTCGTCTTATTTTCTGGCGTCTCAGTCGGTATTGGATTGCTCATCGTATCCGCAGGCTTTCTTGTCATTTTTGACGGCATGCGATCTCTAGAATTAATGCCAGAAATTTTCTTTGGCAAACTTGATAGCTTCGCACTGCTCTCTATCCCGATGTTCATTATCATGGGCTCTTCAATTGCCTCAACCCGTGCCGGTGCAGACCTTTATGAAGCTCTTGAGCGTTGGCTAACACGTGTTCCGGGCGGACTAGTAATATCCAACCTTGGAGCTTGCGCATTGTTTGCCGCAATGTCTGGCTCAAGCCCTGCAACCTGTGCAGCTATCGGTAAAATGGGTATCCCTGAAATGCTAAAAAGAGGCTACCCAGAAGGTATAGCAACTGGCTCAATAGCGGCGGGTGGCACATTAGGAATTTTGATACCACCATCAGTCACCATGATCGTATACGGTGTAGCAACCGAAACCTCTATTGGACGGCTTTTTCTGGCGGGCGTTTTTCCTGGCTTAATGCTTGTCACACTATTCATGGCATGGTCGATTTACGCTACCTGGAAATCCGGCGACATGGCTCTGATGAGCGCCCGCAGCTACAGCTGGCAGGAAAAGTTTGAAGTGTTGCCCCGTGTTTTACCGTTCGTTGGGATAATCATCGGAGTTTTATACGCAATGTATGGCGGCGTTGCCACACCATCCGGAACAACAGCTGTCGGCGCACTGCTATGTCTTATCGTCGCAATCTTAATTT
>ENA-UZXB01001556-UZXB01001556.1-metagenome-genome-assembly--contig:-Day-2-1m-contig-1556_pt1 | contig 13169 bp, 7 predicted proteins | sample MGYA00260339_ERZ794899 | MGnify/ENA metagenome assembly ERZ794899 | reverse complement strand
GCTGGAGGAATTGGTTTTGCCAAAGAAAATCAGAGTTTAAAAGATAAGCCTAGTGAAAATAATGTTATTGTTGTTTTAGGCGGAGATAATTACAGAATTGGTATGGGCGGAGCTGCTGTTTCATCAACAGAAACTGGAAAGTACAGTTCTGGAATAGAACTTAATGCAGTGCAAAGGTCTAATCCTGAAATGCAAAAAAGGGTAGCTAACGCCATTAGAGCTTTTGTAGAATCTGAAGAAAACTCTATTGTTTCAATTCATGATCATGGAGCTGGTGGACATTTAAATTGTCTTTCTGAACTTGTTGAAGAAACTGGCGGTATTATCGATTTAGATCAACTTCCGGTCGGAGACAATACACTTTCTGCAAAAGAAATTATTGGAAACGAATCTCAAGAAAGAATGGGATTAATTATCCCAGAAAACAAGTATGAAAAACTTAAAACAATAGCTGATAGAGAAAAAGCACCATGTTACAAGGTTGGTAAAATTACAAATGATGAAAAATTTCAAATTAAATCTAAAAAAAACAACACATCCCCAATAAATTTGTCATTATCAGACTTTTTTGGAAGTTCACCAAAAACTATAATGAATGATAAAACTACAACTACAAAATTTTCTGATAAGGCTTACAGCGTAGATTTTTTTGAAAATTACTTGCAAAATGTATTAAGTCTAGAATCAGTTGCATGTAAAGACTGGCTAACAAACAAAGTTGACAGATGTGTTACCGGAAAAGTTGCCAAACAGCAATGTGTGGGATCTTTACAACTTCCACTAAACAATTGTGGAGTTATGGCGTTGGACTTTTGCGGTAAAAACGGTGTAGCAACTTCAATTGGACACGCACCATTACCAGCATTAATTAATCCAAGAGCCGGATCTAGGTTAGCGATTGGGAAAGCACTAACTAACATAATATGGGCTCCACTTGAAAAAGCTTTAGAATCTGTCACATTATCTGCAAACTGGATGTGGCCATGTAATAATCCTGGTGAAGATGCTAGATTATACGAAGCTGTTGAATCTTGCTCAGATTTTGCAATTGGATTAGGAATAAACATTCCCACTGGAAAAGATTCTCTTTCAATGAAGCAGAAATATAAAGATCAAGAAGTTTTATCACCTGGAACAGTAATTATTTCAGCAGCTGCAAATTGTAACAATATTTCAAATATAATTGAACCAGTTTTTCAGGCTAATAATCAAGATATATATTATATTAATCTGGCAAATAATAATTTTAATATTGGAGGTTCAGCTTTTAGTCAAACATTAGGATTTATAGGATCTTCAACAATCGACTCTTGTAATTCTTCTTATTTTAAAAAAACATTTAATATTTTTCAAAATCTAATAAAAGAAAATCTAATTTCTTCTGGTCACGATATTAGTTCAGGTGGATTAATAACTACTCTATTAGAAATGTGTTTTTCTGAAAATAATCTAGGAGCAGATATTGATCTAAACCAATTTGTAGAAAAAGATTTAATAAGATTATTGTTTAGCGAAAGCCTTGGTATAGTTTTTCAAGGTAAAAAAGAAATAGAAGAAGTTTTAAATACAAATAAAATCAATTATATAAATATTGGAAAGGTCACTAATAATTCTAAATTAGAAATGAAATCTGGTACTAATAATATAATTCTTGATATATTAAAGTACAGAGACATTTGGTTTAAAACATCCTATTTATTAGATCAAAATCAGAGTGGCAAAATCAAAGCAAAAGAAAGATTTGAAAATTTTAAAAAGCATCCGTTAAATTTTAAATTTCCTAATAATTTTAATGGAAAAATAAATCACTATAATTTAAAGAAAGTAAAAGCTGCGGTAATTAGGGAAAAAGGAAGTAACTCAGAAAGAGAGATGGCATACGCTATGGCTTTAGCAGGATTCGAAGTTAAAGATGTTCATATGACTGATTTAATTTCTGGCAGAGAAAATCTAGAGGATATTAATTTTATTGTTGCAGTAGGTGGATTTTCTAATTCAGATGTTCTTGGATCTGCCAAGGGTTGGGCTGGCTCATTTTTATACAATGAAAAAGCTAAAAAAAGTTTAATGAATTTTTACAAAAGAGAAAACACGTTATCATTAGGAGTTTGTAATGGATGCCAATTATTTGTCGAACTTGGATTACTTCATCCTGAGCACGAGATAAAACCTAAAATGGATCACAATGATTCTAATAAATTCGAATGTACTTTTACATCTGTTGAAATTCAAACGAATGATTCAATAATGTTTAAAGATTTATCTGGTTCAAAACTAGGTATTTGGTCAGCACACGGTGAGGGAAAATTTATACTTCCATATAAAGAAATAAATTACAATATAATAGGAAAATATGGATACAGCTCCTACCCTGCTAATCCAAATGGCTCGGACTATAATACAGCAATAATTAGTAGCTCTAATGGAAGACACATCGCAATGATGCCCCATTTGGAAAGATCAACTTTCCCTTGGAACTGGCCCTACTACCCAAACAACAGAAAAGACGAAGTTTCTCCTTGGATTACAGCATTTGAAAGTGCAAAAAACTGGATAAACAACAATATTTAAAAAAAATAAAAAAATACTATGCGTGCATAGTATTTTTTTATTAAATTTGGTCAAATGGAAAAAAAAACCATAGACCACCTTTTAAGATCAACCTGGCAAGCAATTGCAAGGATGTATAATGAGGAAGCCTCAAAGTACGATTCCACAATGGCTACTGGTTTTACTCTTTTAAGTATTGATCCTAAAAAAGGTACCCCATCCACTTCACTAGGTCCAAAAATGGGAATGGAAGCTACTAGCTTATCTAGAACACTTAAATCACTTGAAGACAAGAAATTAATTGAAAGAAAACCTAACCCTAATGATGGGAGAAGTGTGCTTATTTATTTAACTGAAAGAGGCAAGGTTAATAGAGACGCTTCAAGAGTAGCTGTTTTAAAATTCAATCAAGCAATTAAGGACGATATTGGAGATGAAGCTTTTGAAAATTTTCATAATACAATTGAAAAAATTAATACTCTAATCAAAAATAAAAAAATATTCAATTTTTAAATCACTAAAGAATAAAAATGAAAAGAAATATAAAAAATGTTGCAATAATTGGATCTGGTGTTATGGGATCTGGCATAGCATGTCATTTCGCAAATATTGGAATTAATGTATTACTTCTTGACATAGCCCCAAATAAATTAAACGAAAAAGAAGAGAAACTTGGCCTTTCACTTGACAACAAAAAAGTCAAAAATAGAATAGTGAATGATATGTTCCAAAGGTGTATAAAATCAAAACCTGCTCCACTATATCATAAAAATTTTGCTAATAGAATTGAACTAGGTAATCTTACTGATGATTTACATAAAATAAGTAAAGTTGACTGGATTATTGAAGTAGTAACTGAAAAATTAAATATTAAGCAAATTGTGTTTAAACAAATTGAAGAGCACAGAACGAAAGGAACACTTATAACTTCAAATACCTCAGGAATTCCTATTAAGCTAATGAATGAGGGAAGATCTGAAGACTTTAGAAAGAATTTTGCAGTAACTCATTTTTTTAATCCACCTCGATACTTAAAATTATTTGAGATTATTCCAGGTCCTGATTGCGAGCCAAAAACAATTGAGTTTTTAAACGACTTTGGAGAAAGATTCCTTGGAAAAGATTCTGTTCTAGCTAAAGATACGCCTGGGTTCATCGGAAATAGAATTGGGACTTTTGGAATGGTAAACATTTTAAATAATGTTGGGAAATTAAATTTGTCAATTGAAGAAATTGATAAGTTGACTGGACCGATTATTGGAAGCCCAAAATCTGCTACTTTTAGAACAAGTGATGTAGTAGGCTTAGATACAACTGTTAATGTTGCAACTGGAATTTATGATAATTGTCCAAATGACGAATTTAGAGAAACTTTTAAGCTTCCAGAGTACATTTATAAAATGTTAGAAAATAACTGGCTTGGCTCTAAAACTGACGGTGGATTTTATAAAAGAGTTAAAGATGAAAATGGAAAATCAACTATTCTTTCTCTAGATTTAAAAACTTTAGAATATTCACCTGTTAAAAAAGTATCATTTGACACTTTAAATAGTGCTAAAAAAATTACTAAAGTCATTGATAGATTTTCAATATTAGTTAATGGAACTGACAAAGCAGGAGAGTTTTACAGATTCAATTTTGGTACTATGTTTTCATACATCCAAAATAGAATTCCTGAAATTTCAGATGAGCTATATAGAATTGATGATGCATTAAGAGCAGGGTTTGGATGGAAAAACGGGCCTTTTCAAATTTGGAATTCAATTGGTATAAAAAAAGGAGTTGAAATAATGGAATCTTTAGGGTATAAACCAGCTAAATGGGTTTCTGAAATGATAAATAATAATATTGACTGTTTTTATAAAATTGAAAATGGTAAAATTAGTTATTATGATTTGAACTCTAAATCTTTTCTTATTAAACCAGGTCAAGATTCCTTAATAATTCTTAATAATTTAAATAAAAGTTCAATCGTTTGGGAAAACAATGATTCAATAATTAAAGATTTGGGAGATGGTGTGTTGAATATAGAATTTAGAACTAAAATGAACACACTTGGACAAGGAGTATTAATGGGTTTAAATAAAGCTGTTGATTTAGCTGAGAAAAATTACAAAGGGATTGTGATAGGAAATGAAGGATCCCATTTTTCTGCAGGAGCAAATTTAGGAGCGATATTTATGGCTGCTGCCGAACAAGAATACGATGAAATTAATTTGGCAATAAAATACTTTCAAGACAGCATGATGAAGCTAAGATACTCTAACATTCCTGTTATTGCAGCTCCTCACGGACTTACACTAGGGGGAGGTTGTGAATTAACTATGCATTGTGACAAAGCGGTAGTTTACAGTGAAAGTTATATTGGTTTAGTTGAAGTAGGTGCCGGGTTAATTCCTGGTGGAGGTGGCTGCAAAGAAATGGCACTAAGAGCTTCTAAAAAATTTAGCAAAAATGATGTTGAACTTAATGTTCTTCAGGAATATTTTTTAAATATTGGAATGGCTAAAACATCTACTTCTGCTCATGAAGCAATTGATTTGGGCTATTTAGAGCCAAATAATGATACAATAATAATGAATAAAAATCATCAAATCTCAATAGCTAAGAAGCAAGCAATTTTAATGTCGGACTATGGCTATTTACCACCCTGCAATGAAAAAAATATTAAAGTTTTGGGGAAACAAGCACTTGGAATGTTCATGGTTGGAACTGACACAATGAAAGCAGGAAAATATATTTCTGAACATGACCAAAAAATTGCAAATAAAATTGCTTACGTCATAAGTGGAGGAGATTTATCAAAAGCAACATTTGTAAATGAACAATATTTATTAGACTTAGAAAGAGAAGCTTTCCTTTCTCTTTGTTCTGAAAGAAAAACACTAGAAAGAATTCAGCATATACTAAAAACAGGTAAACCTTTAAGAAATTAAATTATGAAAGAAGCATATATAGTTAAAGCGTATAGAACTGCTGTTGGGAAAGCGCCAAAAGGATTGTTTAGATTTAAAAGACCTGACGAACTTGCATCAGAAACAATAAATCATATGATGAGTAAAATTCCTGAACTTGATAAAACCAGAATTGATGATGTAATAGTTGGAAATGCAACACCTGAAGCAGAACAGGGTTTAAATATAGGTAGAGTAATTTCTTTAATGGGATTAAAAGTTGAAGATGTTCCTGGTGTAACGGTTAATAGGTATTGTGCATCAGGTTTAGAAACTATAGCAATGGCGTCTGCAAAAATTAAATCTGGAATGGCTGAATGTATTATAGCTGGAGGAGTTGAAAGCATGAGCTTTATACCTATGGGAGGATACAAACCTGTACCAGACTATGCTATTGCCCAACAGGGTAAAGAAGATTATTATTGGGGAATGGGTTTAACTGCTGAGCAAGTTGCACAACAATTTAATGTTAATAGAGAAGACCAAGATGAGTTCGCATTAAATTCTCATTTAAAAGCAGTTGATGCTATTTCAAATGGTAAATTCAAATCTCAAATAGTTCCAATAAAAGTTGAAGAAACGTATCTTGATGAAAATGGAAAAAAATCATTTAGAGAATATACTGTTGATACTGATGAAGGACCAAGAAAAGACACAAATCTTAAGGTTTTAAATAAACTTAGACCAGTTTTTACCATGAATGGTAGTGTAACTGCAGGAAATTCCTCTCAAATGAGCGATGGTGCAGCTTTTGTATTGATAATGAGCGAGAAAATGGTTAAAGAGTTAAATGTTGAACCAATTGCTAGATTAGTTAACTATGCAGTTGCTGGTGTACCTCCAAAAATAATGGGAATAGGTCCTGTTAAAGCTATTCCGAAAGTTTTAAATCAAGCTAAAATGAATATTGATGACATTGAACTTATCGAACTAAACGAAGCTTTTTCATCCCAATCATTAGCAGTCATAAGGGAACTAAATTTAAACCCTGAAATAATCAATGTTAATGGGGGTGCTATAGCCCTTGGTCATCCGTTAGGATGTTCTGGAGCAAAACTATCTGTTCAATTGTTCAACGAAATGAGAGATAGAAAATCAAAATATGGAATGGTAACCATGTGTGTTGGAACAGGTCAAGGAGCAGCAGGAATTTATGAATTTTTAAAATAAAATATTGTTATGAGTACAAATGAAAAAAATATAACTAGAGGAGGTGAATTTATAATTAAAGAAACTGATTGTGAAAATGTCTTTTCACCCGAGGATTTTTCTGAAGAACAACTAATGATGAAGCAAGCCGTTTCAGATTTTATTGATAAAGAAGTTATGCCTCATCGTGAGAGATTTGAAAATAAAGATTATAAATTAACTGAAGATATTATGAAAAAAGCTGGAGACCTAGGCTTTTTAGGAGTAGCAGTTCCAGAAGAGTATGGTGGAATGGGAATGGGATTTGTTTCAACAATGTTAGTATGCGAAACTATATCAGGTGCTGTAGGTTCATTGTCAACAGCATTTGGTGCACATACTGGAATTGGAACAATGCCAATAGTTCTTTATGGAAATGAAGAACAAAATAAAAAATTTGTTCCAAAACTTGCAAGCGGAGAAATATTTGGATCATATTGTTTGACTGAACCAAGTGCTGGTTCAGATGCTAATAGTGGAAAAACAAAAGCAGTTTTGAGTGAAGATGGAACTCATTACAAAATTACAGGTCAAAAAATGTGGATTTCAAATGCTGGATTTGCAAAATTATTCATTGTTTTTGCTAGAATTGAAGATGATAAAAACATAACAGGATTTATAGTTCCAAACGAATCTGATAATGGAATTACATTAGGTGACGAAGAAAAAAAACTCGGTATACATTCATCATCAACTAGACAAGTATTTTTCAATGAAACAAAAGTGCCAGTTGAAAATATGCTTTCAGAAAGAGGAAGTGGTTTTAAAATAGCTGTAAATTCATTAAATGTAGGTAGAATAAAATTAGCAGCAGCTTGCTTAGATGCTCAAAAAAGAGTGACATCATATGCTGTGCAATATGCAAGCGAAAGAATTCAATTCAATACAAAAATTATTGATTTTGAAGCCATTAAAGAAAAAATTGCAATGATGGCTACGGACACCTACGTAGGTGAATCAGCAACATACAGAGCTGCAAAGGACATTGAAGATCGAATTAAGATTAGACATGATAGTGGTAATAATTTTCAGGAATCAGAGCTTAAAGGAGTAGAAGAGTATGCCATTGAATGTTCATTGTTAAAAGTAGCTATAAGTGAGGATATGCAGAATATTGCTGATGAAGGTATTCAAGTCTTCGGTGGAATGGGCTTTTCAGCAGAAACTCCAATGGAAGGTGCGTGGAGAGATTGTAGGATTGGTAGAATATATGAGGGTACTAATGAAATAAATAGAATGTTAAGCGTTGGAATGCTCATCAAAAAAGCAATGAAAGGTCACATTGATTTTATCAATCCGGCTACCAAAGTAGCTGATGAATTAATGGGAATTCCATCATTTGAAGTGCCTGATTTAACAAAATTATTTGCTCAAGAAAAATTAATATTAAAAAATCTTAAAAAGGTATTTTTAATGTTAGCTGGAGCTGGAATAAAAAAATTCGGAGAAAAACTAGAAGAGCATCAACAAATGTTGTTAGCAGTTTCAGATATTCTAATCGAAATATACATGACAGAATCTGCACTATTAAGAACTGAAAAAAATTGTAATAGACTTGGAAAAGAAACTCAAACTAACCAAATTGCAATGACTAAGTTATATCTATATAAAGCTGTCGATATAATACAATCAAAAGGAAAAGAAGTGATAGTATCTTTTGCTTCAGGAGATGAACAAAAAGGATTATTGATGGGGCTTAAAAGATTTACAAAATATTACGAATATCCTAACGTCATTAAATTAAAGAACAGTATTGCAGACAGATTAAAAGAAGAAAACAAATATTGTTTTTAATAAATTAAAAAATTTTACATTAAATTTAGGAATGAATTATTTCAAGATCATACCTATTTTAATTTTTACTTCGTTCTGTTATTCGCAAAGCGAAGAAAACTATTACAATATTATTGATTCAGTTTCCGAAAATAGAATTGAAAGTGATATTAAAAAACTAGTATCATTTGGAACAAGGCACACATTAAGTGACACTTTATCAAATACAACTGGAATTGGCGCAGCTAGAAGATGGATAAAGAAATCCTTTAAAGATATTTCCTCAAATTGCAATAATTGCCTGGAGGTTTTTTATCAAAAAAATTATTTCATTAAAAATAAAAGAAGGTTAATCAAAGATGTTTGGATTAATAATGTAATTGCTATTCAAAGAGGATTAGTTAATCCTAACAGATACATAATCATGAGTGGAGATATTGATAGTAGAATCAGTGATCCTAACAACTACACATCACCATCCCCTGGCGCAAATGATAATGCTTCCGGAATGGCTGGGGTAATTGAAGCAGCAAGAGTATTAAGCAAATATAAATTTGATAACAGTATTATATACGTAGGGTTATCAGGTGAGGAACAAGGTCTATATGGTGGAGCTGGACTGGCTAATTATGCAAAAAAAAATAATTGGGAAATTATTGGAATATTAAATAATGATATGATTGGAAATATTGAAGGTGTTGACGGTGTAATTGATAATTTTAGTTTTAGAATATTCTCTGAACCCACTCCAGCTAATGAATCAGAAGTGTCTATTAGAAGAAGAAGGTTTTATGGTGGAGAAGTTGATGGTAATTCAAGACAACTTGCAAGATACATTCATAATACAGTTCGTAACTATATGCCAGAAATGAATCCAATGATGATATACAGATTGGATAGGTTTGGAAGAGGGGGGCATCACAGACCATTTAATGACTTAGGATATGCTGGTGTAAGAATAATGGAGGCACACGAAAATTACAATAGACAACATCAAGATATTAGAACTGAAAATGGTATCGAATATGGTGATGTTATCTCTGGAGTTAATTTTAATTATGCAAAAAAACTAACAGCAGTAAATGCAATAAATTTAGCAAGCTTAGGTTGGAGTCCAGAAGAACCGAAAAATGTAAAAATTGGAGGCGCGGTAAAACCTTCTACAAAGCTTAAATGGGAAAAACCAAAAAACTCTAAAATATTAGGTTATAAATTATATTGGAGAAAAACCACCTCAGCTTTTTGGGAAAATAGTAGGTTTGTTGGAGATACTAATGAATTTACTTTAAAGGGAATAGTTATAGATAATTTTTTATTTGGAGTTTCCAGTGTTGGTACTAATAATCAAGAAAGTATTATAGTATTTCCAAAAGATGTATTCAATTAAATTTTGATACAATTTTATTAAAATTATCTGGATCTGTATCACCCTCGGTATTAAACAAAAGAATTTTTGAATCTTGATTTATATTAAGATGTTTTTTTAAATCATTGCATTTTTCAAAGTCTAGAACTTTAATTAAACCAGCTAAACCAGCTGCACCAGATGCTCCTGAGATTATTTTAATATCATTTGCGATTGGATTGTAAAATTGTCTCATCGCTTTTTTAACTTCTTTATCAGATATTTTAATAACAGCATCACATCCACTCTTAATAATTTCCCAAGCATTTTTAGAAGGAATTCCACAATTCAAACCAGCCATAATAGTATTAAACAAAGTATTAGGAGATATCCTATTAGCATTTTTAAAAGATTCAAAAACGCCACACGATTCTTCAGGCTCAACTAAAACTATTTTTGGACGATTTTTCTTATAATAATTTAAATAATACCAAATACAAGAGGAAGCCCAACTTCCAACACCACATTGTAAAAAAATAACATCAAATTTAGATTTAATATTAGTTTTGGTTGGGAACTCAATTTCCTTAAAATGAGTTAGATAACCAGACATAATTAGAGATGGAATTTCTTCATAATTTTCCCATGAGGCATCTTGAACCAACTTCCAGCCATTTTCATCACATTTTTTAGATGCATACGCACAGGTTTCCTCATAATTTAAATCAAGCTGATAAACAATTGCATTAAATGATTTGATAGCCTTAATTCTATTTATTGATGTATCTTTTGGTACAAAAACAACTGTTTTTTTATTGAACTTTTTAGCAGCCCACGCTACACCTTTTCCATGATTACCGTCCGTAGCCGTACAGAACACATCAGTTTTTGAGTTTTTTTTTAAAATCTCATAAAGTGCGTAAGTTGAACCCAAAACTTTAAAAGCATCTAAACCAAATCTATTTGATTCATCTTTAACATAGATATTGTTCAAGCCTAAATGATTAGACAAAGAATTTAGTTGAATAAGTGGGGTCTTATTGTAGTAATCTTGCTTTATATGAAATTGATAAGAGTTACTATTTTTGAGTATTAAATGTGTAAGATTATTATCTAATTTATTTGAGCAATTATTAATAATAAAATCATTCATTAATCTAAGCTGAAACCATTTTTTTTCATCCAATCATCATTATATATTTTTCCTATATATCGACTTCCTGAATCATGTAGTAAAACTACAACAACATCATTTTTTTTAAAATTATGTTTTAATTGTAAGACACCTTTAACAGCTGCACCACATGAATTACCAGCAAAAATGCCTTCTTGTTTAGCCAATTTTCGTGTATAAACTGCAGCATCTTCATCTGTCACTTTTTCAAAACCATCTATCAAATCAAAATTTACATTTTTAGGTAGAATATCCTCCCCTATTCCCTCTGTTATATAAGGGTATATTTCGTTTTGATCAAAAATTCCAGTTTCGTGATATTTTTTAAATACAGATCCGTATGTATCAATTCCCCAAATTTTAATTTTTGGATTTTTTTCTTTTAAAAATTTTGCTACTCCAGAAATTGTTCCACCAGTACCAACTCCAACTACAAAATGTGTTATTTTACCATCTGTTTGATTCCATATTTCAGGTCCAGTAGTTTCATAATGAGCAATAGAATTTGAAGGATTATCATATTGATTTACATACCAGGAATTAGGTGTTTCTTCTCCGATTCTTTTTGAAGTGGAATAATATGATTTTGGATCTTCAGGTTTTACATTAGTTGGGCAAACAACAACTTTAGCACCCACAGCTCTTAAAACATCAAATTTTTCTTTTGATTGTTTATCAGTTGAGACACATATTAATTTATATCCTTTTACAATTGCAGCTAATGCTAAACCCATACCAGTATTTCCAGATGTACCCTCAACAATAGTATATCCTGGCTTCAAACGACCATCATTTTCAGCATCTTCAATCATTTTTAAAGCCATTCTGTCTTTTATTGAACTACCTGGATTAAAAAATTCGACTTTTGCTAAAACTAAAGCATCTATATTCTTTGTTAAATTATTTAATTTTATAAGAGGAGTATTTCCAATTGTTTCTAAAATATTTTTGTAATAATTCATATAGTTTTGCAAATGTAATAATATACATGGTTATTACATTAAAGCAAATTTCTTTATTTAGTTCTTATTGAGTTTGAAGGAGAAATTCTTGTAATAATATATGATGGTATAATCAACATTAAAAAACAAAAAAACAATACCCCTAAATTCAATAATACAAGCGATAAAAAATTATAGTCAAATGGAAACTCAGAAACATAGTAAGTTTGGGGATCTAATTTTATAAATCCTGCGAGATTCTGAAAAAATATTATTCCAGTCCCAATAAGATTTCCGATTAATAAGCCTAAGCCTATTAAATAGGTTCCATTAATTAAAAAAATAGATCTAATTGATTTATTAGAAGCTCCAATAGTTTTAAGGATACCAATAACTGTTGTTTTTTCTAAAACAGTAACTAAAAGAGCTGTAATCATATTGATTCCTCCAACAAGAATCATAATAATAATTATTAGTAAAACATTAAAATCAAACAAAGACATCCAATTAAAGATTTCTGGAAACTTCTCATTAATTGACATAACACTTATATTAGGGGGAGTTTGATTATATAAATCATCAGAAACATCATTTGTATAAGAATATTTTTTTAAAAATATTTCTATATTTCCAAACTCATCTTTAGTCCACTTGTTCATTTTTTGAACATGCCTTATATCACCGAAAAAATATACTTCATCAAACTCTGTAAGTCCAGAACTATAAATTCCAACAACCTTAAAAATTCTTTTATTAGGATTAGAGGCTGAACTTGATTTAAAAAAAGTAGCTTCAAATTTATCATCTAAATTAATTAACAATTTTTTAGATAAATTTTCAGAAATCAACACTTCATTAGAAACATCATTATTTAAAGAAGGAACTCTGCCTGTAGTAATATAATTTGAAAAGTTTTCCCAATTAAAATCTGCTGACAGCCCTTTAAAAACAACTCCTTCAAAACTTTTTCCTTTAATAATCAAAGCTGATTTATAAGCTACTTTTTCAAAGTATTTAATTCTATTATTACTTAATAAATTATAATCAAAATCATTGTTTAAAGGGTTTATTGAGGAAAAAGAAGAATTATTCTCAAAGTCTGACACCGATATATGTCCAAAAAAAGACGAAACCTTAGATTCTATAGTTTTCTGTAAACCAACGCTAGATGATATAGAAATAATCATCATTACTATTCCAATTACAATTGATAATATTGATATTTTTATTATTGGAGATGAAAC
>ENA-UZXB01003994-UZXB01003994.1-metagenome-genome-assembly--contig:-Day-2-1m-contig-3994_pt1 | contig 13205 bp, 29 predicted proteins | sample MGYA00260339_ERZ794899 | MGnify/ENA metagenome assembly ERZ794899 | reverse complement strand
ACAGGAGGCGGATATATTATTACGTTTAAACCCGATGGAATTTGGGTTTTATTATAAAATAAAAAATTATGGAAATTGGAGGTGTTAATCCAAAAAAGTTTGGAGAAATTATAGTAGAGTTAATGGATGATTTAACTATTAACTTTTATGCACCTAATGCTATGTCAATTGATACTATTGATAACATATTAAATGCTCCTACAACTCAAGTTAGAGTAGGAGGTCAACCCTACACTTTAGGTACTAATATTGCTCAAGGGTCTGAAATATCTTTAACTGTAAGCACAGCTTCAGTAATTAGATTAAATGTAACTAACTCTTAATTTATGTCCATATTTAGTTTAAAATATCTAAAAGCTAAAGCAGCAGTTGCTGCTGCATCTGTTGGTGCAAAAGTTATGGGAACAGGGGCAAGATGGCAATATAGAACAGGAGATGATAGAAGTGAATATGCAGGTAGAGTTCCTAATTTTACAACATTAGCTTCAAATAACCCATTTGGAAATACAAATAGATTTACAGATGAGTTAGGGGGGCAAACATATACTAATGGTATAGTAATTGATTGGTCTACTTACGATAATACAACAGTTTTAGGTATGTATAGAGAGCATCAAAGTATGACAGATTGGAATGATGGCATTGATTCTGCTTTAGTATTTACAAAAGGAACTTTTACAAGTGGGTGGAGAATACCTAATTATAATGAAATGCAACAATTTTGGAAAGATTATGAAGGGTATAATTATAGTCCACTTCGAGATGGTGGATATTCAAGAAAAAGTTATCTAATATCAAGTACAACTAAGGCAGTACAATCTACATATTACTTTGGTTTTCCCGCAAACTTTTTTGGAAATACATTTAGCTATTTAAAATCAAATGATAATAGTGGTAGGAATGGTTGGATTCCTGTCAGAGACTTTACAGTAACAGGAACAACCTTAACATAAAAAATAAAATGGCAACATACAAATTCCCACAGTTTAATACACAAATTGTTAATCCAACAATTGAAGTAGATTCAGATTCAATTATTGTACACGCTTTACGCAATGAAATTAGTTTATTTGTATCATTATCAACAACTGACTCTATGCTTTATGGAGTCGAACTTGAAAATATTCCTGTACAAAACTTAAATTATGAAGGTGAAGCTAATTTAATGGAGAGAGCATTAGAAGGGTTATCACAATATATAGTTTAAATACAAAGTTAATTTAAAAAAAAACTATTGTATATTGTGAAAAAAAGTATGTATAATATTTGTGAAAAATCAATATTAAAAGGCGGCAGAATTGCACCTTTAGTTTTACCTTTTAAAGTTACTAATGGTACAGGTTTAACTAATCCAACAATAATAAAAATAAGAGAAAAACTTTACGTTAATATAAGGCACGTTCAGTATTCATTGTATCATTCAGAGAAAGAACAAAAATTTCAAACTCCATACGGTTCTCTTAGCTATTTGAATCCCGAAGATGATGTTACCCTAACTACTAAAAATTTTATTTGTGAATTAAATCCAAATTCATTAGAAATAATAAATTATAAAGAGGTAGATACGTCATTATTAGATGTAAAGCCTATTTGGGAGTTTGTAGGATTAGAAGATGCAAGATTGGTTAATTGGGATAACAAATTACAATTAACGGGCGTAAGAAGAGATACTACAACAAATGGGGTAGGTAGAATGGAATTGTCTGAGTTAAAGAATAACTTTAAAGAAATTTCACGTAAAAGAATTGAATCGACTGATAAAAACAGTTACTGTGAAAAGAATTGGATGCCAATATTAGATATGCCATATCATTATGTAAAATGGACATCTCCAACTGAAATAGTAAAATACGATTCTAAAACTGAAAAAACATCACAGGTTTGTTTGGTAAAACAAAATGTTGTCTTCAATCGTGATTTAAGAGGTGGTTCACAAGTCGTTAGATATAAAGACTTTTATGTAGCATTAACACACGAAGTTGATTTATGGAATGATGAACAGGGAAGAAAGGATGCACAATATTTTCATAGGTTTATAGTTTGGGATAAAGATTGGAACATTGTATATAATTCTAATGAATTTAAGTTTGCCGATGCTCGTATCGAATTTTCTTGTGGTATTCATTTTGAAAAAAATGAACTTTTAATAACTTTTGGATTTCAAGATACAACCGCTTTTATATTAACATTACCCAATGCATATTTTGAGGAATTAGTTGGAATGAGAAGTAAATCTGAATATCATAACCCTTACACACCAAAAAATATTTTTACTAAATTTTTACTTGATTGTAATAATGGTAAGAATAACTTTAATTTAGGTTTATATTATTATCAACAATCTCAATGGTCTTCTTCTTTGTCATTCTTTTTAAGAGCAGCAGAAATAGATTCTGATAAAGAACTAATATATGAATCATTGCTTTTTGTGGCTAAATGTTTAAGTAATTTAGGGAGAAGAAAAACTACAGAACTTTCTCTTTGGAATAATGCAGTTAGATTTTGTCCGACAAGACCCGAAGCATATTTATTCATTTCTCAATATTATGAATCTTTTGGTAAATATTCTGAATCTCAATCTTTTGCAAAAATTGGTTTGGAGTTTAAAGAAAATCACGTTCCCTTAAATTCAGAATTAGGTTACTTTCACTATTATCAATTATTATTTCAAGAAGCTATATGTGATTGGAATTTAGGTCAAGGTAAATCAGCAAGAAGTAAACTTTTGAAGTTGGGTAAGTCCACATACCCTTTCAATGATTTTTATAAAAATTTAATTCAAAAAAATATTACTTCTTTAGGCTCTTCGGGAGACCCATTTTTGCCATATGATATTTCTATGTCCAATAAACTTAAATATAAATTTATTGGTTATGAAAATATAGAAAAGAACTATTCTCAGACTTTTCAAGATATGTTTGTACTTACTATGCTTGATGGTAAAAAAGATGGTAGATATTTAGAGATAGGTTCTGCTGACCCTTATTATGGTAGTAATACGGCATTGCTTGAAGAATTAGGTTGGACAGGCTTGTCTTTAGAGATATTGGAAGAAGAAGTTAATAAATTTAAAGAGCATAGAAGCAATGAAGTAGTTCATTGTGATGCTACAAAGTATGATTATCAGTCATTAAATGGAGATTTTGACTACTTACAGGTAGACTGTGAGCCTCCCGCTACTACATATGATATATTAACAAAACTTCCTTTTGACAAAATAAAGTTTTCAGTTATAACTTACGAGCACGACCATTATACAGATATTGATAGTGTTTATAGAGAAAAATCAAGAAAATTTTTAGAAGAAAAAGGTTATATAATGGTAGTGGGAAATATTGCTCCCGATAATATTTCTGCTTATGAAGATTGGTATGTGCATCCTAAATGTGTTAGCCCAATTATTTTAGAGATTATGAAGCAGAAAACAGACAAAACTAAAAATGCTCAAAGCTATATGCTTGAAAATGATACAAAAAAGGTATTAAAAAGGATAGATGGAAAAGATTTAAAATTAAAGATATGAATAGAAAATTAACAAAAAGACTACTTATTGGAGGGGTAGTTATAGGTGCGGGAGGTGCAAGTTATTTATTGTATAGAAATATAGTAAAAGCACTTAGCTTTCAAATAAAAAAATCAAAGATTGAACTTGTTTCAAAAGATGGAAAGAAATACAAATATAAAGTGTATTTAAAACTTTCAAATCCAAGCAACTTAAAACTAAAGCTAACTAATCAAGAGTATGATATATACTTAAATAACGTTTTTATTTTAAGATTAAAAAATGATAAAACACAGGTTTTACAACCAAAGTCAGTATCTGAACTTGTTTTTGATTTGAATTTAGATTTAGATGATTTATTCGATAAAATAATGGTAGCAACAGGTGCAACAGTTATTGATAAACTTAAATTTATCACAAATTTAATGAGTCAGAAATTAAGATTAGACTCTAAGTTGTCAGTAAAATGGGGTATTTTGCCTAATATACCTGTTGATGTTACTATTGACCAAAGTTTAAAAGCGTGGACAGGTAAATAATTCTATATGGATTTTCTTTTGAATTTGCAAAGAAAAAACCATATTTTTGTTATATTACAAATAAATAAACAAATTAGTATTTATGTTAGGAGCATTATTTAACACAGAAAAAATTGTAAGTGATACTATAAAGAGTTCATTACACGAAATTGCCATTGAAATGGAATGCAGTCACAAAGATTTTTTTGTGATGATAAAACCGACAAATGACAATTTTGAGATGAAATTTTATGTGTACAGAATTATAGAAGACAAACCTACTCCACAGTTTGTGAGAGAGATAAGTCTAAATGAGATTTTAGGAAATGAATAGAACTATGAAAGTAGATGACACAAAAGTTTTAGAAAAAACTACGATTATATCAAATGTTACTTCATTTGTTGCTGCTATAATAGCGGCAGCAATAGTTGGTTTTGCTTTTTATTTTCAAACTAATTTCACTTTAGAAAGTCACGAAAATGCTCTTGATAAATTAGAAAAGAAATCAGAAAAGATACAATCCAAAGTAAGTGAAATAGAGGTTTATAAAGGAGTATCAGCATCTGAAATAAAAAATATTGAAAAAAAAGTTGACCGAATTGAAGGAAAAATTGATGAACTTTTGTTAATTATTAAACAGTAATGTACGATATAGGAACAATAAAATTAACGTGGATTGACCCAAGCAACTATAAAAAGTTGCAAAGTAAAATGTTTTCTAAAGATAATCTGAAGGAGGCAATTTCTGAAGGTCAAAAATTAGGTCGTTTTATGTTGTTCAAGTTAGAAAGTACATCAAATCATAGTTACAAATGGGAATTACTTCCTTATGGACAAAGTAGTGATTTTGTTCGTTCAATGAAACTTAGAGATAGTTTGTTTGCAAAAGTAGCAATTGTAGGTTTAGCAATTTTTTCAATATATGGAATAACTACTTATTTAAAGCAAAACAAACTGTTTTATGTCTAAACTAAGTGTAAAAAAGAAAATAAATATAAAAGGCTTAATACGACAATTAGTTCGTAAAGGTTACAAAGTTTATGAAAAGCCATTTCAATTAAACATTGTAGGTGTTAGAGCGAACACGACAGTTCCCGACAACTTTGATGACATTATTTATGTCTTTTACAAAGATGATAAGGGTAAATGGGTAGGAAAGGCATATCCCGCTACAACAGATACAGGTACTTATTGGTTAAAAAACCCTATGAGGTCAGAAGGGTCAGCTTTACTTAAAGAGGGTCAATATGTTAATACATATAAAAGAGATTTACATAACGGGAAATATCTTGCTTTAACCCAAAGATTAGGAAAAGTTACTGTTTATAGAGATTATAATAGAGATGCAGTTTTAGACTTTGATAACGGTAAAGAACAGACAGGATATTTTGGCATTAACATACATCGTGCAAACAGAGTAGGAAATACAGAAACTATTGGTAGAAATAGTGCGGGATGTCAAGTGTTCCAAAATGCTGATGATTTTGCAGAGTTTATGGCTATGACAAAAAAACAAGCTGATTTATACGGTAATAAGTTTACATATACTTTAATTGATGAAAGAGCATACGTTAGAGCAATGCGAAGATATGCTGCATACTTTGGTGTTACTGCTTTATTGGTTGCCGCTTGGGTAGGCTTTAGAACATATAAGGACAAACCTATTATTCCTAAATTTAAGTGATATGGAGAAAAGTAAAAAAATAGCAATCGCAGCTACAGTAATTCTTATTTTAGGAGGTGGTGGGTATATCTTAAACAAGATTCTAAATAAAAGAAAAAAAGACTGCGAATCAAAAGGAGGCACTTGGGACTCTAAAACCAAAACTTGTAAACTTAAAGTTATAGAAGAGGTTAAAGAGGTGGTAAAAAAAGCCTATGATAACTTAAACTTTGAAAGTGGTAAGTCTAAAATAATACCATCAAGTTATAACTCGCTTAATGAACTTGCAGAATATTTACAAGAAAATGGAAAATTAAACATTGAAATAGTTGGTCATACTGATAGTCAAGGAGATGAAGTTTACAATCAAAAACTTTCATTATCTCGTGCTAATTCAGTTGCTAATTATTTAATTGATAAAGGTATAAACAAAGGAAGAATTAAAACTTTAGGTTTAGGAGAAACTGTACCAATTGCTGATAATAAAACGGCAAAAGGTAGAGAGATAAACCGAAGAGTAGAGTTTATATTAAAATAAAAATTATGAAAAATAGATTATTAGGTAATTACATAACAACAGTTTTAGGAATTTTAATTCTTATTTTTTGTGGAGTAATGCTTTACACAGAAAAATCAACAACAGAAGCAATGTCGGGATGGTTGGCTACGTCATTATTATTTTTACGTTCAAAAGATAGCTTAATCGCTTTAAGCCCAAAAGAAAAAGAATAAATGTCACAAAAGATACCAACATTCGGAATTGGTTCTGCACCAACAACATCACTTTTGCCTACTTTAAATTATGGGTTGTTTTCACAGACAAGTGATTCAGTAGCCATTACGGGTACGGATGAAGAGAGTTTAATTGGTTCGGGTGTTGGTAGTCTATCTGTTCCCGCAAATAATTTTAAAGTGGGGGATTCCTATCATTTAAAAATGGGAGGGCTTATATCAAGTGCAAATAACATAGATTTAGTATTTAATATAAAATCAAACGATATAGTTTTAGCTACATCGGGTTTAATGAATATGCCTCAAACAACGAATAAAGTTTGGGAGATTGAAGTAGATTTTGTTATTAGGAGTTTAGGTAGTGCGACAAATGCTTCCATTCAGACCATAGGTAGTTATATTTTTAATAAAGATGCAAGTAATGCCTTTGAAGGTGTTGATTTTTTTGATTTGAACAATACTACTTTTAATACTGAAATTTTAAATAATCTAAATATTACGGCTCAATGGCAAAGTTCTGACCCTCAAAACTCTATTTCTACTTCTATTTTGGTTTTATCAAAAACGTATTAAAAAAATGAAGGAGATTTTAGAGAGTATAGGAATAAATATAGGAATATCAGTAGCGGGTCTGTTTGGAAGTCTATTGTTATTAGGTAAAGAATCAGCTACAGATTGGAGAACAAGTCTATTCTCTATTTTGGCGGGTACAGGAAGTGCAAACTACATTACCCCAATAGCTTGTAGTATTTTAAATATAAATAAAGATTATGAATTAGGAATAGCTTTTATTCTTGGATTTTTAGGATTAAAAGGAGTAGAAATGATAAGTAAAAAGCTACTTAATATTAAAGATAAAAAATAATATGAGATGAATTTTAATGAAATACTTACGATAGTAAATGAGTTAGCTAATATTACCATATGCTTTTCAATGATATTATTCATAATATTTGTGTTTGGTCGATTAAATTCAAAGATGAATCAAATTCCTATTTTTGAAAGAACATTAGTAAAGTTGGGTCTTATTTTAATCTGTTGTGGTTCGCTTTATAACTTTTTAATTTGTAAGGAAACTGATATTTTTCAAACCATTATGAATTTAGGCATTGCTTTAGTTTTTTCTTGGGGGGCTTATTTCCATTTTAAATACTTCATTAAAAAGAATAAAAAAAAATAATATAGTATGGAATTAAAAATAGACTCAAAAAATCTACAATTAGCCTTAAAAAGAGCGGGTTTAAAAGCATTTACAAACGATTCGAAAGATTATAATCTTAATATTATTGGAGTGCGTTGTGATAATCCTGTGACTAATAAGTTTAATGACCTTATGGTGGTTGCTTGGAAGTATAAAGGTAAATGGACTATAAAGCAATATCCAATTACAACATTAGCGGGTTTAAAGTGGATGGAAGTTCCTATGAATCCAAGAGGTTGTGCAATATTGAAAGAAGGAAGATATTCACGAACTTGGAAGATAGCTTTGCACCGTAATTCTTATCAAGCATTGTGTCAAAGAAAGCCTGTTAGTGTATATAGAGATAACAATAGGGATGCTAAATATGATATGATTGAAAGCAGTATTCAAACAGGTTTATTCGGTATTAACATTCACAGAGCATCAAAGTATAATGTATTACCGAGAGTGGATAGAAATAGTGCGGGTTGTCAAGTATTTCAATCACCACATCATTATAAAGAATTTATGGATATATGTAAGGCTTCTAAAAGAATTTGGGGAGATTACTTTACATATACTCTAATCAACGAGAAAAATTTTAAATCAAAAGTTACATCAAAAAAAGAAACATTATGAAAACACCAAAAGTAATACAGAATTGGGCAAATACTATTGCTAAAAGAAATCCAAAACTTCAATTATCACTTTATTGCAACGATGCAGTTTTAGTTCCGACATATGGAGTTATTGCAAAGGGTAAGGCTAAAATATTACCATATTTTAATATGTTCTTAGATAAGCCAAATTTAAAGTGTGAAATTGTTTATAATGAGACCATTGACCTTTGTTGCGGAATGAAGCTGCATAATGGTTATTATTCATTTGATTTTACTAATGAGGATGGTGTAGAAGACAATGTCCTTGCTCGTTATACATTTGTTACTAATAAAAGAGGTTTGATTGTAACTCAACATAGTTCGGAGCAGCCTATTGTAGAATAATATGTTAGATTCATCTGATTTTAGAAATAAGGTAAATTATAGTTTAGCTATTTTAATAGTTATTTTAATTGCTATTATTTTTTTTAGATGGAATAGAAATAACAATGAAAGATTAGACCTAATTGAATTATACGAACAAAGATTACAGAATGAGATTCAATATAAAGAGCAAGAAATAAATTCTTACAAATCACAGATAGAAAAATCAAAAAAGGTTATTCAACAACTTGAAAGCAAACAAAGGCGATACGAGCATAGTTTAGACAGTCTTGATGCAATTAGAAACGAAACCATTATTATTTATCGTGATAAAATAATTAAAGCTAAATCTTTTCAAAGTGATGAGGTTTTAAATTATTGGATTAAAAAGTTTTAAAATGATTCGACTTACAATAACATTTATTTTTTTTATCATAAGTTATGGGGTTGTCTTTTCTCAAGATTACCCCAAAGTATTAGTCATTGAAAATGATACGTGTTTGATTTTTACGATGGAACAGGCAAGACAACTTACAGAGTGGGATTTATTGTATGAGAGGTGTTCTATCAAAAGTAAATTAGATTCATCTGAGATTGCTTTTAAAGACTCTATAATATCAATACAAGAATCTAAACTCAGTAGTTACCAAAATATGGAGGCTAATTACAATTTAATTGTCATAAAAAATAATGATATTAAGCAACTATATATTGAAGAAAAAAATATACTTTCAAGTCAACTAAAAAAAGAACGAAGAAAAAAAGTTGTTAACTCAGTATTAGGCATTGCGGGTACGGCTATAATGACTATTCTTTATCTATTAAAATAAAAAACCCAATCAGTTTACGTTTAGAAACAATTCTCCGTATGCAAGGGGGAATGTACGCAAACCTTTTGGGTTTTAAAGACATCTAAGTTACAAAGTTAACATTAAGGATGATAACTTGCGTAAATTTTGTGATTGTATTTTTCCAATTGATAATGGCGGAGAAGAACTTTGCAATTCGAAACTCTTCTTATTTTTCTAAAAAACGCTTCAGCTTCTTCAAACAAAGCAAAATCATAGACTTTCTCAGAGTACGTTTCTTCATCCCATTCTACCCAAACTTCATACGGTAAGAATGTTTTATCTTTGCCATCTTTCATAGATTAAATATACAAAATTATAATTGTTTATTATAAGGGTGTTCTGTATTTATTATTGGTTGTGTAGGCATCCAATCTCCTACTCCTGTAACACAAGTATATCCGCCCACAGGACTATCTAACCAATAGGAATAATCAACATAAACTTTTTTGTTTACTCCCGAACATTCGCTTTCTACAGTTAAAGTATAGTACATATCTCCCGAAGCATCAAACTCAATTGCATCATCTCTAATTGTACCACAATTACAAGTTTCTTCTTTATTACAAGAAGCTAATAAAATTCCCGAAATTAAACTGATTGATAGAATTACTTTTTTCATACTTATTTGTTTATTTATTTTTAGTTGTCCCACAAGGGCTCGAACCTCGACTCTTCTGTACCAAAAACAGACGTGTTGCCAATTACACCATAGGACATTGTTTTATTTTTATCTGATGGAACTTCTTCCATTCGACAAGAAGAAATGAATATGATACTAATTATTGCTAATTTTTTCGTATTTTTTATCAATAACATAAACAACTTTATTTAATGAAGGAGTTTCATTGTCAGAATCATATTTTTCTAAAGCCGCTTTAGGATTTTTAGCTTTATAATTTTTTCCGCTCATACAAATATTATTTTCTGAACCTTTTATAAGGAAACCTACGTGAAATTCTTGATTTTTTTTCATTAGTTCAATACAGTTGAAAGTTTAATTAAATGAATAGCATCTACTAAGTCTTCGTGCTTATATTCTATCATTTTCTGTCCATCATACATTTTTAATCTAACACACAACGAGTTTTGTTTAGCTACAATTAGAACTTGTTCCATAATATCATCTATTTCAACATCGTGAATGTTATTCGCCATAGACAATGCAATTACCTTTAAGTTGGTATATCTTATAGGCATTTCTGCAAGAGTTTCACGAACAAAATGATATTTCATAAAATTAACTTTCTGCATACAATCTAAATTTAGTTTATTTTTTTCGAATTAGCCAATTGTATTCTTTCTAAATTACCCTTTAAAAACTCACTATATCCATAGTTTTCAATCATTTTCCAAATAGCATCCATTGAATCTTTATAAATATCAGCAGTTATCTGAAGTCTATTTAGCGTGTCAATGAGTATTATTTCATCCTTGTGCATTACCACTATTTCTTCAACTGAGCCTTTATCTTGAACATCAATTATTTTGACTTTCTGATGAGAGTCTTTCTCAAAGAATTTTACGTGAACATTTTCGTATTTTTCAATTATCTTAACCATAAGCGAAGTTTAAATTAAATTTTTCATCGTTTAAATCGTGAAGGTAAAATCTTCTTTTTTGAGTTATTTTACCTTCAATAAATAAATCCTCTATATAAGTAGCATTTAAAATGTGCTTTATTTCATCTTCAGATGCGTTCTTAGAGACTTTATCATTTATCTTTACTCTACCTTTGTATTGATTATTCAAAATCCTTTATTTTAATTATAAATACATCTCCAACAATAACATTATGCATTGCGAAATAAGGATTCTGAACTTGTAGAATTTCATTAGCTATATCGTTTACAGGTAAGTTTTTAATCAAACCCTCTTCGTTACATACCATATACTCTGAATCACTTAGCGGTACTAACTGTATGTAACCACCTACTAAATCTTGCATATCTTTTAATGATGGAGATTCGGGATAGCTTTGAATATATCCTTCTGACTTACCCGCTTCAAATACGGTAACTTTTACTTCTTGCATAACTTTTATTTTTAAATTGTTTCTTGTACAAATATACAACTTTATTATTGTTTATCAAAATTACTCTTCAATCTAATCAATGTTTGCTCACTAACTTTATCTTTAGTTCTTCCATTATGACCGACTTTGAATTGAGTATTTTTACCGTTAATGAGTAAATTCTTTTTTATAACCGATTCATAGTTAGACATTGTTTGCTTTCTTGTTTTATCTGCTGAGTCTTTACTACAAATTCCTTTGTTCAAATCAAGCCCAAATTTCAATTTGTAATCTTTCGCTGACATATCGTGAACTTGTCTAACGTGCGATAAAACCCGACTGTATGCTTTACCACAAATCTCACAAATTGGCTTTCCATTTATATCAAATTCAACTTTTCCGTAACTCATATTTATTTTTTTTAAAAGGCGGGGACTTCTTTTCTCAACAAGGTAGTTCCAAACGTCATTGCCTTATCCCCCCGCCTATAATTATCCAAACAACTCTTCCATTCGTTTAGGTATAACGACCTTGTAATTGCAATCGGAGCAACACTTACCTTTATCTTTAAAAGGCGATGGATTGTTACCGTAACCATAGTGCTCTTCGTTGCATATAACGCATTCAAATGATTCTATTTCTTCATTTGAACAGTTTATCACTTGATACATTGGAACGTTATACCCTTCGGGGTCAATTACTGCTACTGTATCTCCTACATCTTCATCATAGAGATATTCAATCTCAAAAAAATCTGTAGCCTTATCGTTCACTAATAAACGTGCGGAAGAATTATCTTCGCTTATCTCTATATAATAGGCGATTGCATTGCTTATTTGGAATACTCCGTGTGTGTTAAAAATCATAATTCATCAAAATTTAAAGTTCCCTGTCCATTTATATCAAAAGAAATTCCTTTCATTTTATCTAATTTAAAATCAATAACATCTATAGTTTCATAATCAAAATCTCCCATTTGATAGTAATAAGGTTCATCATTTTTTAAAATAGCCTTAATATCAACTCTTTTTGTAGCATATTTTTGAATCCTATTTCTAAACACTAAAACTCCTTTCGGCAAATCAATTTCTCCTTTCAAAAAGTTAGCACCTCTGCGAGTCATTAACCAACAACCCGTAGCATCTGCGTGGGCTGCTAACCCGTTGTAACGAAGTTTCTGAAAGTTATTATACTCATTCTTAGTGAGGTTTAAATCATCCTGTAAATGAATCGAATTTCTATTAAATTTCTTTATACCTCTGTGTAACTTATTAAGTAAAGTAATTTGGCTTTTAGTAATGTTTTCCCATCTTCCCTCTAACTTTGAATCACAAGTTGGACAATGGGTTGGTTTTTGATTTTGCATACTCATATTGTTTAAATTTAATATTTATAATTCATCGTTTTTAAATCTTTTCAAAAATTTACTCCTACTGATGATAGAAGCATTTGAAGTCAATCCAATCATTGATTTAACCTCTTCTAATGTAATTGGGTCGGGTACAGACTTTCCCCTTACCTTTTTCCAAAAGAAACAACCTTGAATGCTTTCAACTAAATGAAGTCTATTGTAGAATTTAATGTAGGTATCTTCAGTAATTTTGGGAACACCTGTAATCATTGTTCCAAATACAATTGTTTCCATACGGGCTTTTAGCTTATATTGTACATCTTTTGGGTCATAACCTCTTTCGCCTTCTTTTACTTTTCGGTAAAGTTTACGCTTGAAATCTTTAATTTGTGTGTAATCTGTGTTCAACATAA
>ENA-UZXB01002531-UZXB01002531.1-metagenome-genome-assembly--contig:-Day-2-1m-contig-2531_pt1 | contig 13205 bp, 24 predicted proteins | sample MGYA00260339_ERZ794899 | MGnify/ENA metagenome assembly ERZ794899 | reverse complement strand
GCCAACATACAACCGAATACCTGTATAGTACCTTTGGCCACTTTATTGACAGTTCTTTCTGAAAAACCTGCCTTTAAATCTTTTAGTATAATAGGTCTATACCAATTGTTCCATTGTTCTACAGTAGATAGTACCATAGAATCAACAATAGCATCTCTTGCTGCATGGCCGGTAAGTTCTCTGGCGATTAATTTATCCAATAGGATCTTAAAGTCAGCCCATTCTAATCCAGGCCCTGGTTCTCCAAGTAGTTCTGCATTTGGTACTGATTGTACGCCATATGTAATCAAGGGAGTTAAAGCATATTTAAGACCTTCAACAAACTCTTCGTTATCCATATTATCGGATATAGTAGCTTGTTTAAATAACTTACTGTTATCTGATCTTAATAGTTCAATAATATCCCAAGGTTTCATTACACTTCTCCAGTAATATGCTTGTATATTTCTTTCCATCTCCAATATCTTGGAATGTCGCCTTTATAATGAGCATTATGAGAGTGAGCTACGAGGATAGAATTAAGTCCTAATTCAACACCTAATTCAGCATTTTGTACTTTATCTTCTACCCAAAAACATTCACTATTTGCATAGGGTAAGAGAGCATCGTCTTTGTCAGCTCCACATGGTAGACAGATTACTTCATCCCATAATTCTCTACCGAATAGTAGGTCTAGGTTTTGATATCTTAATCTTTGAGCATACTTGTCACTACTTAGTGATGTAATACAGTGGAACCTGTATCCATGAAGCATGTTAAGTCTTTTCATGTAATATACTGCATCTCTTAGAGGTGGTAAGAATGCAATTGCTGCCGACTCGTTGAATTGTCTGACTAATTTCTTAGCCTCTGATTTTTCTAATTCAAACCTATTGGCAATGTCATATTCATTGGTGACTTTTGTTGGGATACCTTGATGATGCATCCACTGCGTAAAAGAGTATTCCCAGTCACAAAGAACACCATCGCAGTCTACTAATATAATATTTTCTTTCATATTTCTCCTTATCATGGGTATATTATACTATGGATATACCCGTTTGTCAACACCTTTTGTTAACTTTTTTAATTAATTTATGTGTATATTATATAACAATAGACTGGATTTGTCAACACCTTTTTATTATATTTTTGGCATTTCTTGTGGTATAAAGTGTAAGTCTAACATAGCCAACTTATCTTCAAACTCTGCAATCTTACCAATTTCTGCAGAGATAGTCTCCATAATGTCAATGTGTTCACCCACACCCACAGGATTACTAAAGAATGCCTCGACATTCATTTTGTGTTTAGCAATCTCACCATTATAGTGAGCTTTTAGTGCTGTAATCATTCTTGTTCTCATTTTTTTCTCCTATTTGCCGAAAATGTATTCGCGTTTCTTTTCTAAGTTATATTGTTCTATTACATCAAGTAATGGTTTTACCCAATTATCTCTATGTTCTATAAAGACCTGAGGGTCTTCGTTATCCACTGCAATAAGAACAACAAGTTGTGTAATGGGCATTCCGGTTCTTTCTTCCCACATTATGGCATATGCTGCACACTGCATAAAGTAACCTGATATCCATTCTTTCTTTTTTGGTTTGCGAGATGTTTTGTAATCCACAATGGAGTTCTTTCCATCCCATACACCAACACAATCCACTCTACCAGCCAAACCTAAGTGTTCGGAATATAATGGAGCTTCTTGTGAATAGACAGTAGTTAATCTCGTATCCAGTTGTTCTTTGACATCATGGAAGGATTGTAATATATGTGGCATTACACCCTTCGCAAAGTCCGGGTCGTTATTAACATACTTCTCTAATAAATCATGGACAGCCGTTCCACGGCCAGAAGCAACCTTTGATATTTTATTTGCTTCTTCGGGTCCTACTCGAGCTCTCCATGCCTGAATAGCTTCTCTGCTTAATATGCTTAGTACGGTAGTAATAGAAGGGTAATTACAACCATTAGGAGCAGCATAGGTTCTACCACTGGGTAGTGTCTCTGCAGTAAGGTCATCATATCCCAAATCAATCTTTTCATGTTTAAAGTTCCCCATTTTCTACTAATTCCTTTGTCATTATAAAATCTCTTACAAGGCCAGATCTGACAATATCTTCCCATGTAAATTCAACATGATCAAATAGTTTCATGTTTTCTAAAATCTTTGTAAATCTTTGTAATCCATCTCGGTCACCAGTTCTGGTAAAATCCGATTGGTAGTAATCACCACATAATATAATTCTGCAATTATTTCCTAGTCTTGTTATAACTGAACAAAGTTCGTGATATGTTAAGTTCTGTGATTCGTCTATTAGTACAACACAATCAGTCAGAGTGATACCTCGGATAAAAGATGTTGTTAAGAATTCTATTTGCTTCGCAATCTCAATCTTTTTCCAAGCATCTTTGTCTTCAAATAGATCGGTTAGAATAGAATAGTATGGTGCTTTATATGCGTCTTCTTTCTCTTCCAATGTACCAGGCAAGAATCCCATATCACGTGTGGGTACCGCTGATCTCACTATCACCAGTTTCTGTTCTGGTTTATTCTTATCCATAATATCTAATAACGATAAGTATGTTGAGATATATGTCTTACCTGTTCCAGCAGAACCTGACAGTACTAAATTAAAACCATCCTTCCATGATGAAAATACATCCTCCTGGGATTTAGTAAGTGGTTCTAGTGTAATAAGATGTTCAATTCTTAACTTTGATGGTTTCTGGCTCATTTTGTTTTAATGTTATCCCTATATCGCGGTGGTAATCCTGATTTAATTTTGTCTTGTACTTCTTTCCATCCGTCTCCTGCTTGTGAAAGTGTACTCTTAACTCCACTTACAAGTTTAGGAGCCGATAAAACTTGTTCTATATTCGGATCCTTAACGTATTCAGTCATAGCAGAAATAGACATAAATTTAGTCTCTACTTCTCCCGTCTTTTTATTTTTAAAATCATATGTTGGCATAGGTAAACCACTCCGGTGTGTTTCTTTTAGTCCAATCCATTTTGAATCGGGCCTGTTTAGTATGGTAAAAGTTTCTATAAGATTGAACTGCATCAGTACCACCCAAACCTGTAACTACACATTCTGGATTAGAACCCATAGCTAGTTTAAATGGTGTTCTACCTACGGGTATATTTTTAGGTAGTTTCTTCAGTATTTTTCTCAGTTTAGTATCAGTAGAATGTACTTTACCATACCTATATGTATATTCATCACACAAGGCTACAAAGTGCTCATAGTGCCAGGTGTAATTACAACATCCCTCGCGTGACCATACAGTACATGGATGATTGTGATGTACAGCTTTATACAGGACATCTTCTCTGCTGTCATCCAATTGATAATATTTTAGTATTCTTTTTCCTGATTTGGAAGGTCGTTTGGTAATAGTACCATCGAGCATTCTGTGTACGGTAGATAACATCTGTGCTGATTCTACAATCATTTTCACAACATGTTTATCACATTGAGTTTGTGCCGCTTCTATGGGGTCTTCGGATAGTATAAAAATATTCATAATGTATATTATATCAAAGTTAGTTTGATTTGTCAACCATTTTATTCAGTAAATTAGGGCCCTGTGTAGACCAGGGCCGAAACCCTGTTAACCTCCTTTAACTGTCGCCATATACATATCTTCAATATGTCTATTCAGGAATTCTATTTTCTTTTGCATCTTATATGCCAGAACTTCTTTTCCTTTGCGTTTCAGTTTCTTCTGATAGTATATTGCCTCTTTCTGATCTTTTTTAAGGCGTTCAATCTGTACATGCATAGTATTTCTCCATGGGTTAATTGATAAGCTATCATGATAAAGGTATGTCTATAGGCAATCCTCCAAGTTGGTTAGTCTCACTTACGAATTAAATTAGGAAAGGCATCCATAACTAATTTCTTAGTCAGGCCTTTATATTTCAGATTTTTATCTTTGGCATTTATAAAGACTTCTGCGTCTTCTTGGTTAACTGCTTCTAATATTTCTGCAAACATCTTTTCTCTTTTCACTTGATTCATTTCTGTATATTTGCCTTTAAAGAAATATGCAAAGTAATTCATCTTTCTATTAAGTGTAGAATAGTTTAAACCGTCGGGAGCGTCATCTCGTCTGTAGGGTGGGGCACCCTCGGGTAGTAGTGATACGATAGTATCATCAAAGTTAATTCTTAGTATATCCTTAAGAGCAGGACAATCTGCATTTCGGAGTAAGTCAATCTTAGATTTTTTAGTAGTGATTTTGCCAACTTCAGTTAGCACTTCATGTACATTTTTACGCATTATAAAATTCCTCCACGCATTCAATCAGGTTATTACATCTCTTTTTAATTAAATAATTCAAAACTTTCATCTTCATTGGTAGTTTTTGGTTGTCATATTTATTTATAATAGATTCTTGTATGTGTTCTGGAATCTCGCACAAATCTATTAAAGTTTTATTTCTCTGATAGTTGCGATAAGTTTCTTCTGGCATATGACCTTTTAAGTCATCACTGTGGTCTAACCAATCATCAATTCTAGTTTGTCTTAGTGGTGTCTGTTTTGACTCAGATATAAATGTATCATCCTTAGATAAAACATTTGGTATACCATCTCCAGCGTCACCTCTCATAATGTGATTGAACAGATAGTTTCTAGGGTTCTTATCTACTACTGCTTTCTTTTGAATAGGAGAGAATTGCTTTACATTATTATATTTCTGCAATTGAATAAAATCTTTATCAGATGAAACAATCATTACTGGTTCGCCTTGACCAAACTCTTGTGTACGTATTGCAAGTGCACCTATAATATCATCAGCCTCACAGCCTTCCATGTGTAATACTTTATATGGAAAGTTCTCCATCAATTCATCTCTCACTGTAGAAAGAATACGGAAGATTTCTGGCCAGTCCATATGACTAGTGGCATCTCGGTTTTTCTTTCTATTAGCTTTATACTCTGGGAAATATTGACGTCTCCAAGTATTCATACCATCGGCACATATAACCATCTGACCATATTCGCCACGATACTTTTTATTGTACATACGAATACTGTTTAGTATCATATGCCTAATCATATTTTCATCATTTAATTTTTGCACCATGATGTTGGACAGTGCGATCTGACTATAGTCAAGTAATATCATTTTGGTTTGTTCGCTTGTATTTTATTATAAAGAGCATCTAGTTCTTCTTGTAAGAAGTGTTCAACGCCGCCGAATCTCATAAACATCGAGGAGAGTAAATTAACAATCACATACATATCGCGTGATTCATCTAACTCTGGGTCTCTAAACTCCATATCTCCAAATGCAGTTCCATACTCTTCAGTAAGGTAATCTTCTATCATTAATAGAACAAACTGTGAAGTATCTACACACTCGTCAGTGAAGTTCTCGTATGCCCAATGCATCTCGGACTCGATCTGTTCCTGCCGTCTTTCTGTTGGAAATGGTATTATATTGTTCATAATATGTATATTATATCACACTTTTTCATAAATGTAAACCCTTTATTTAATTAAATTTTTAACGGTTTGACCACCTATCTTACATGCTATAATTCCATTATAGTAGTCTTCTGTAAGTAATACATCCCGATCAAACTGTTCCTTTGCTTCCATGTAAGCTAATTCACCTTTACCTTTGCATATATGTAGAATTTCTCTGGTATAATTATCTGTACCATATTCTTCTATCTCTGCAACTAAATGTTTATTAGAACCCCAATATGTTCTCCAGTCAGATTCAACTTTTAGTTTCTTGCGTCTCTTTCGTGTCTTGGTTATAGGTAGTGTTTTCTGACTCCAAAAGAACTTCTTTCCAACGTATTTCCTTTGATTCTGTAGATTGGTTATCAGATAGACAAAACCGTACACGTCTTCGGGCTTGAAGTCTTCGGGCGGCTGATATTCTATTCCTTGATAGAGCCATGGTGGTTTACTCCTCGTAATCTTCATCATAATCTAAGGTTTCTATTGTGTCGTCATTAAAATTTAGCTCTGAGCTCTCTGTCGACATTCCACAATTAGGACAGAATATTTCTTCTGTGTCCCATTCATCTTCTATTGACAAGTGTGATCTTTTATAACAAAATTGACAATCATGAACATACCATTTTGTAGGACTGTCTCCATACGACATACGCATCTCCTATGTTTAAATTTTTTTAAATTCTTGCCAACCACCGATATTCTTACCATCGACCTTTATTTGAGGGAAGGTTCTTGCACCAGGGAAGTTCTCTAACACATCTTCACGTGTAAAGTCTTTTCCTAATTTAAGTACCTTATATGTATGATTGGATTCTTGCACCATAGTCTGTGCTTTATGAATAGCCATATCACATTGCGAACAGTTATCTTTACCGTAAATTTCTATATTCAACCCACTACTCCATTAATGATTACCATGGAGAATAACATAATAGTTATAACTGCGCCTTGAATTATACTTGCCCAAACGATTTGTCGCATTGGGTGTATTTCTGCTAACTTTTCTATAGAGCTTTCACTCGGTGATAAGTTAGCATATTGTAAAACCTTTTCCTTTTTCATAAACTTAATCCTGCCATTGTCTCTGTTGTTACGTCTTGTTTTACTCCACCGGTTACATAAGAAGTAATCTCTGTCTCCTGTGGTGCAACTTGCACATTACCACCACCGATCCATTTCTCGGTCCATGGTAATGGATTCATTTTGGATACGGTATAAGGGCAATGTAGTCCAATAGCTCTCATTCTTTTACAACCGATCCATTCTATATAGTCAGATAATAATTTTGCATTGAGGCCGATCATTGATCCATCTTTAAATAGATACTCAGCCCAGGCTTTCTCTTGTTCTATTACATCAACATATAATCTTACGGAACTATCTTCCATTTCTTTAGCGATCTTTACATAATCCTTATCTTCTTTCTGTAGAAGTTTAAGCATTGTAGTTGTAGATGCAAGGTGTACATTTTCGTCACGTGCAATGAATTTTATAATCTTTGCATTCCCTTCCATTTTCTTTAGTTCAGCAAAGGCCCAAGAACATGCAAACGACACGTAGAATCTTACACCTTCCAATGCATTGGCGCTCATCATAGCCATCCAAATAGCTCTTTTATGATCCATCTTATTAGTCGGGCCGTGGTTGGCCGTTACTAGGTCATCATAATATCCGCCAATAGAATCTGCACAATTGCTAATATCTTTTACATTTAATATTTCATCAAACACAGTTGATGGGTTAGGATAGATATTACGGATGATATGAGTATAACTCTTAGAATGAATTGTTTCAAAGAATGACCAACATTCAATCCAATTCTCTACTTCAGGTAAAGAAGCAATAGGTAGAAATGCAAGATTAGGTGCTCGGCCCTGTACAGAATCCAGTACAATCTGTCTTTTGAGATTAGATGTAAAAATGTGTTTCTCATGTTCTGTAAGAGAATCAAAGTCCTTCTTATCTTTTGAAATATCAACCTCTTCGGGTCTCCAAAAGAATCCAAGTTGCTTCTCTGTAATCTTATCCAGTTGTGGATATTTAAGTTCATCATATCTTTGAATATCTACCGGTTCATCTAAAAACATATTCTTCTCCAAATGAGACTTCTTATTCTTCTTCAATATTGCCATTCACTTTCCCTTGTTTTCTAAATCGTTTATTATATCCCTTTTTGATACTCTTGGTAACACCAGGACTCGTTAAGTACTTATACCATTTTCTGGCAGGAGTTAGTGCATCATATTCTGCACCACCTTTCAAAGGTATTCTTTCTTTCTTCATATCTTACAACTTTCACAATCATCGTCATCATATACTTCGGCCTCGCCTTCATAACTGTGATGTGTCGCCTCGTCTGTTATTTCACCCGAACCGTCAAAGGTGTTAAAATAGTATAACTGCTTTAATCCAAATTTATATGCAGTGACCGTATCCTTAATCATCTCGGACATAGGAATTTTATTATCTTCAAAATGTTCTGGGTTGTATGAAGTATTGACCGATATACCTTGATCAATATACTTCTGCAGGATAGCACAAATCTTTAAGTAGCCGTCGGGAGATTTCTGATCCCACAGCAAGTCATACTTATTCTTTAGGTGGTGATAACCAGGTACTACCTGTGCCATGACACCATCTTTAGACTGTTTATAACTAACCAATGCACGAGGTGGTTCAATACCATTCGTACTATTAGAAATTTGTGCAGATGTTTCGGCTGGCATTAAAGCCATGAGAGTCGAATTTCGTATACCGTTATTTTTGAGTTGAGTTCTCAGCTCGTTCCATGGTAGACGTTCATTATGCTCTATTAAATTATCTATTGCACTCTTATATGTATCAATTGGAAGAACCCCAGAGCCATATTTTGTCTCATTATTTAAAGGAATTTTACCTTTTTCTTCTGCTAAGTTGGCAGATGCCTTAATTAAGTAGTATGACCACGCCTCTGCATATTCATCTACTGTAGCAAATGCAGATTCATCATACTTCATACCACGTTTGGCTAAAAAATATGCGAGGTTAATAATACCAATACCAAGAGGTCTACGTGCCATAGTACCTTTCTGTGCAGCAAGTACTGGGTAATCCTGATAGTCAAGTAACTCGTCTAGTGATCGGACTGCTAGATCACAGTACTTCTCAAAGTCTTTCGGTTCATTAATCAAACCCCAGTTAATTGCAGATAATGTACAAAGACTAATTTCACCATTTGGATCATCATGTGACTCCAAAGGTGTAGTAGGTAAGTCAATCTCACAACATAGGTTGCTCATCTTAATAGGTGCAAGTTCGGGTAAGAATGAGCCATGGTCATTAGCATGGTCAACATTCATTAAGTAAATTCGGCCGGTATCTTTTCTTTCAGTTAAGAATGACGAGAACACTTCTACGGCTGGTAGTGTTTTCTTACGAATACTATGAGCTCTTTCATACTTCTCGTATAACTGTTGAAATTTTTCTTGGTCTGCAAAGAATGCATCATATAAACCAGGTACATCATTTGGATCAAAGAATGTAATATTACCACCAGTCAATAGTCGTTCATACATTAGTTTATTAAATTGGAATGCATAGTCCATGTGACGGACTCTTGTCTCTTCGATGCCTTTGTTGTTCTTTAGTACTACTAGGTCTTCAAATTCATAATGCCATACTGGTAGATATACTGTAGCGGCTCCACCACGCACACCACCCTGTGAACAAGACTTTACAGCAGCTTGGAAGTACTTTAAGAATGGGATTAATCCAGTATGTACTACTGATCCATCACCAACTTTGGCACCTTCGGCTCTAATTGATCCAGCGCCAATACCAATACCTGCTTTCTTACTAATATATTTTACTATAGAGGTAGTAGTAGAGTTGATAGAATCAAGACTATCGCCAGATTCGATAAGCACACAACTTGAAAACTGACGGGTCGGAGTCCGTACACCAGCCATAATCGGCGTAGGCAACGATATATAGAATTGAGAAATCGCATCATAATAATCCTTAACATATTTTAATCGGGTTTCTTTTGGATAGTTTGTAAACAGCGTTGCAGAAACCATCATATATAGCATCTGTGGGGTTTCATAATGAATCTTGTTCTTACGGTCTTGTACTAAGTACTTACCTCTAAACTGTTCCATACCAGTATATGTAAAGGTATCATCTCGGTCGTGTTTAATATATTTACTAAGTTCTTCGAGCTCTTCTACAGTATATGATGTAAGTATTTCTTTATCGTATACATCCCTTTTAATATTCTCATTGATCAGCTCTACTAAAGGCCATGGTTCATAATCGCCATATACTTCCTTACGAAGTTTATAGTTAATTAACCTAGCTGCTACAAATTGATAATTTGGTGTGTGTTCTGATATTAACTCTGCAGATGATTTAATAAGTAGCTCATGGATATCATATGCAGGTATATTATTATACAACTGAATATTAGCCTTAAGTTCTATCTCTGATATACTGACACCAGTAATATCTTTACATGCCCATTCAAGTACCTTGTGTACTTTCTCTAAGTCAAATTCTTGTTTAGTTCCATCACGTTTAGTGACATCTATTTTCATTACATTCATCCCATTCATTATTATTCCGGTGTTTAATAGTATATATTATAACACATTTCACTGTGCTTGTAAACAACTATTTCAATTATTTTTTTCTAAGATGTTTTACTATCTCTTTTGCATGAATCTCGGTAAGAGTCATTAAATCCTCTTCTATACCTTCAATTCGGTCAATCAGTTGGGGATATACTTCAAATTCGTGTAGTTCTTTACACGGGTGACTATTCTTCTCCAGTTGGTCTAGCCGATCGGCTACTAGAGGGAATTGTTTTCTAAACTTGGCGTCTTTCTTTGCCAATTCTAAATCATACTTCTCAGCGAAGTGTTGCATGAACCTATCTACCTGTTTTTGGAACCAGATACCACCTGTTGTGCCTTGGAACCAATTGTAGAATGATGAGCCTATGATAGAACCAAGAATAGATTTAAGTGATAGTATGAGTAGAAAATACATTTTACTTTACCTTAGCTAGTTTCTTAATAGCTTTAACATAGTTAGGCATTCCGTGGTCTACTACTCCATCAAAGAATTTAAACCTCTTCCAAGACTGGCCGATTCCATAAAAGAAATCTGTCCATGTTGGTTTAAGTTGTTTATCGCCGAACCTATTAAAGTAAATCATTTCTCCGTGATGTCTGAAACCTAACCATGCAGGTGGGATTCTACATACGATATCATTATTATTCATAAATCTGTAATGAGGACATTTGATATTCTTAATAAAGTGTTTACCACCTACCCTTGGTGATCCAAAGGTAAAGAGTTCTTCAGGCTGATAACGTGTAGCACTAATTGTAGCCATGGCAGCGCCTAAACTGTGACCAGTAATATATACATCTTTTCGTACTTTTAGTTGGTCGTTATGATCTAGTTCTTTTACGATTTCCATCCATACATCATCTACTTCTTGTTGAAATCCGCCATGTACTTTACCACCAGCTTTAGCAGTATTCTTTACTACTTTAAGATCGGCCATAACATCATTTAACTTAGATGGCTCAGTTCCTCTAAATGCAAACCATAAGTCGTTACGGTCTTTAGTAATCAGTACTTCGGCACCACCATTACTAATTAATTTAGTAGAGGCAAATCCTAGTTTCTTACATGCAGTTTCTGCAGGTTTAGGGTTCATATATGCAATGGCAGAAAGTTTTGCAGCAATCTCTGCTCTTTCCCATAACGTTTTTGTTTCTTTCATCCTAGTTGTTGCCATCTTCTTTCTCCAATTTGATTTCAACTGCTGCAGCTTGTTCATCATTTATTGTCACGTTCCTATAGTAAACTATCACCTCACCGAGCTGATTAATATATCTTTTAATTTCCTGAGTATTATAAGACATAAGCTCATAATCATCAACCGTCATGGCAACAAAAACAATATCTCCGCCATGTTTCTTTTTAATATCATCAATAAACTTATCGAGATATGTGTACCCTTCTGGATATAAATCTTCTCTACCTAATTTACAATTAGGCTTTTTAGTTTCAGGGTCTTTAAGACAATTCTCAATTATCTTAGTATCTGAAACTACATACCATTTGGGTTCTTTTAAATCTATTGCTCTAGGCATTACTGGTTGAACAATATCTATCTTAACGGGTTTTGTTATAATTTCAACTTCTCTTGGAGCCTGTTGTAACAGACTACAACCACTAATCGTTAAGAGAGCTAATACGCTTACTATCTGCTTCAATCGCATCGAATGCCTCCTTTGTTCTAGTGTTTGCTCTTAGTTCAATCAAACCAGGTTTGGCACTGGCCAATTTAGACAGATTATGGCGTCTGAATATATCCATGTATTCAGCCATTTCTGCTTCGTATGCTTGATTTCTAACTTGTAAACCACTCAAGGCTTGAGTAGTCTGTTGTAGGTTATTTTGAATGGCCTCGATTGCGGCCTTTTGTTCTTGGTCTCTTAGGTCTTGGGCTAGAATTACTTTAGTCTGTTCTTCTAGTTTATTCTTCATGGGTACTACAGAGAAATTGTAGTACATGAAACCTGCTAGTCCCATTGCCGCTATAATACCCATCAATATTTTTGACATAATATAACCTATATGTTAACTGAACTTCTTAGCGAATGCCTTTAAATCTAGTGTTTCAAATCCGCCAAATTCATCCGTTACTTTATAACCCAACTTTCCTTTATTAACAACTGCCTTTGCTGAATAGTATTTTAAACCCTGTCTTAATCCATTAATTTCTGATCCGTAGATAGATAGACTTTTAATCTTCGGCGCCTTTGCTTCTTCGATTGTTTCTTCTTTCATAGAGACAGATGCTAAATTTTCTTTAGAAGCCTTTAACTGTTTGGCCTCTTCTTTAGACTTTCTTCGTGCCAACATCTTTTCTACAAACTTACGGCCTTCCTTTGTTCTACCATCATACATTGGCTTTTTCCTTTTTGGTTTGGCATCTGCGGGCATCTCAACGCCACCTTTTCCTACTGAATTGGCTGCGGAATCTTCCCACACGTCCTTGAAATTTTTCATTTTTTTATATCTCCACTACTTATGTATAACTTCTGTTTAGTCAGAGTATGTGTTACTTCATAGATACCAGTACCGAAAATATAGTCTACTGGTTCACTATGCAAATTTACAACTACTTCTTGGCCAGGGAAAGCAATTATCTCTCCTGTTTTATTACTAGCCATTTCGGTAGTTAATTTATATCTACCCGGATTAATAATATCATCCTTAATAAAGAATACACTTTCGTCTAGTGATTCATCCAAGTCGTCTAAAACTTCTTCTAATACCTTTTTAATTTCTTCTTCCGTTAAATCGGTATTCTCTTTAATTAAGAATAAAGCAGCTGCATATGAAGCTAACTTTGATTTACCAAATGGTACTTTATTCAATAATCTTTTAAGGTTAAAAACTAACCTATGAAATACTGTATAAACTTCTTTCTCCTGTGGAGTAGTCAGCGACTTAGCTTTCTTAAGGCTCTTACCATTCTCATCAATAATACCTTGCTCGTATGCACCCATTTTATTCCACGGCGTCACCAACAACTTTAGAAACCTAAAGGCGTAAAATAAATCTGCTGTACGTGATACTACACCCATTAAATTTCCCTTAATAAGTCCACAATAAGTGGATCCAATGGTACTTCAACCTTTTCATCTACTGGTAGATAATTTAAAAATACAAG
>ENA-UZXB01001071-UZXB01001071.1-metagenome-genome-assembly--contig:-Day-2-1m-contig-1071_pt1 | contig 13221 bp, 13 predicted proteins | sample MGYA00260339_ERZ794899 | MGnify/ENA metagenome assembly ERZ794899 | reverse complement strand
TTGTTTATTTTTGATGAACCTACTACAGGATTGCATTTTCACGATATCAAAAAACTATTAGCTTCTTTCGATGCTTTACTTGAAAAAGGGCATTCAATTATTGTCATTGAGCACAATATTGAACTCATAAAGTGTGCCGATTACATCATTGACTTAGGCTTAGAAGGCGGAAAAAATGGTGGAAACCTCATTTTTCAGGGGACTCCAGAAGCATTGGTTCAAAATAAAAAATCCCATACGGCAAAATATCTGGCTGAAAAATTAGATTTGTAGAAGCCGCTTATTTTTAGAAAATACCTCAACAAAAAAATCCTTCTCATAAGAGAAGGATTCTATTTTTGGGTGGAAGACGGGACTCGAACCCGCGACACTCGGTACCACAAACCGATACTCTAACCAACTGAGCTACAACCACCATGTAATTTCGGCTGCAAATATAAATATTTTTTCTATTCTACAATAAGAAAAAATTAAATTAATTGATCTAAATTGTCTACAGCTACAGAACGTTCTGAGGTATAGCCTTCTGCAAACTCAACACCGATTAAGCGTCCTAAATCTCTGGCTCTGTAGTGAACACTATCTGTAAAATTCTGGCTACTGATAGGAGTTTCTGGCTCCTTACTTTTTGGGTCGTAAAACTGAGATCGATATGCCAAGACAGCTTTCATTTTAAGCTCCATAAAACCAGAAACATTCACTACAAAATCTGGCGTACTATTTTTCCATTGTAGATAGTGATATACTTGTTTTGGCCTCCAATGTACCTGTTGCTTCCCTCCTAATTGCGTTTGAATCTTTAACAGACCACTTAAAAAACAGGCATCAGAAACGAGTTTACCAGCTTTGGGATGATCTATATGACGATCATCTTTGGCATTACACAACACAACTTCGGGTTGGTATTTGCGAATCATTTTTATGATTTCCAATTGATGTATTTTATCATTGACAAGAAAACCATCCTCAAAACGTAAATTTTCACGGACAGAAAGTCCTAAAATCTTTGCTGCTTCTGCAGCTTCTTGATCTCTTAACGCTGCAGAACCACGACTACCAAGTTCTCCTCTAGTTAAATCAACAACTCCGACCTTCTTTCCCAAAGAAATCTCTTTTGCAATGGTCGCTCCACACCCCAACTCAACATCATCAGGATGGGCACCAAATGCTAAAATATCTAATTTCATATCTAATAAATGTAATTAACTTTCTTAAATTTTACTAAAACAAACTCAAAAATTGATTCTAACAACTCATGTTTGAAACCTTTCTCCAAGATGTTTTATGACCTAAGCAAGGGTTTTGTTCTCAAATTCAAAAATACCACTTTTAAAATAGAAAAAAGAAAAATCATAAAGGACCGAAATTATTAGTAAAAAATTCAATAATAGTCCATTGTATTCCAATCGATAAAAAGACACTCGCAAAAATAATCATTCATTGTGCAATCAACTAAAAAAATGAATATCTTCGTTCTATGATATCTGTACTACTTGTTGGAAATGGAAATGTAGCCTCTCATCTACACACTGCTTTTTTAAAGGCTGATGATATTGTAGTTAACCAAATAAGTTCAAGAAACTTAGAACATATTCCAAAAGCAGATATTACAATTATAGCCGTTTCAGATGATGCCATTGCGAAGGTTTCCTCACAAATCAAGAACCCTTTTGTGGTGCATACCTCTGGAGCCTGTGAAATTGATGAATTAAAAAACAGCACACACAAGGGAGTTTTTTACATGTTACAAACTTTTTCTAAAAACAAAGAAGTAAATTTTAGTGAAGTGCCCTTTTGCCTTGAAGCAGAAAACATCAAAGAAAAAAAATTATTAGAAAAACTAGCCAAAGCCATTGGTAAAAATATCTACACTTTAAATTCTAAGCAACGTAAAGCCTTGCATGTAGCTGCGGTATTTGTAAATAACTTTACAAATCATATGTACACAACAGGAAATGATATTTGCACAACACATGGAGTCCCTTTTGAAATATTGCACCCTCTAATCAAAGAAACTGCCTCAAAGCTGACCCACTTACCCCCAAAAAAGGCACAAACTGGACCTGCAATCCGAAACGATATCAAAACAATTAAAAATCATTTAAATTTGCTAAATATACAACAACAACAAATTTATACAATCCTTACAAAATCTATCCAAGATGGACATTAGCTACAAACAATTATTACCAAACATAGATACATTTATTTTTGATGTTGATGGAGTGTTAACCAATGGAATGTTGACAATTATGCCCGATGGGGAACTGGTAAGACACATGAATGTAAAAGATGGGTATGCCATGAAAAATGCCTTAAACAAGGGGTACCGAATCTGTATCATTTCGGGGGGAACGAACGAAGGGGTTCGAGACCGATTGGCAGCTCTGGGAATTGAAGATATTTATTTGGGAGCACATGACAAAATTAAATCCTACGAGGCGCTCTTAAAAAAATACAATTTAACACCCAAAAACATCCTATACATGGGAGACGATGTCCCTGATTATCCAGTAATGAAATTGGTTGGGTTGGCAGCTTGTCCTAACGATGCAGTAAGAGAAATTCAAGGGGTAGCTAACTACATTTCTGATAAAAAAGGAGGTGATGGCTGTGTAAGAGATGTGATTGAACAGGTACTTCGTGTACAAGGAAAGTGGGCTGAAAACTTTGATGCTAGCCTGTAATTTTATACCCTTATGTTAGTTTTTTTCTTCCAACATAGGAACAAAAGCAAAATCTCCTAATTCCTGTTTTTCAAACTCTTTGGGAGAGGTACGAGTATAGAGGGTCATTATTTGCGTTGTATCTCCTACCGGAATCAATAAACTTCCTCCTACTTTTAATTGTCCTAATAATACTTTGGGAACAAAAGGAGCTCCAGCAGTAACGATAATTTTATCAAAAGGAGCCTGTTCAGGTAAACCTTTATATCCATCACCAAATATAAACTTCTTAGGTTTATACCCTAATTTAGGCAGAAATAAAGATGTTTTTTTAAACAACTCTCGCTGTCTTTCAATGGTATACACTTCTGCATTTAATTCTAATAAAACAGCTGTTTGATACCCAGAGCCTGTACCAATTTCCAATACTTTTTGAGCATTTTTAACGGCTAAAGTTTGTGATTGAAAAGCCACTGTATAAGGTTGAGATATGGTTTGATCTGCAGCTATAGGAAATGCTTTATCTTGATAGGCATGCGTCTCAAAACTACTGTCTATAAACAAATGACGAGGAATTTTACGAACTGCCTTCAACACATTTTTATCAACAATGCCTTTGGCTTCTAATACCTTAGCCAACTGATTGCGAAGTCCTTGATGTTTGGAAGTGTCTTTCAAATTGATCAAATTTTTGGAAGCCTAAAAATAGTAATTAATCTATATAAATAGTCATAAAATTGTATCTTTGTTTTTAGCTGATTTTAAAATCAGAAAACACAAAATCAATGTCTTTTATAACGATTGATGCTAGTTTTTTCTTAGTTTCTCAACAGAACCTCAAGAATAAAAAAAATTAGTTGTATTTTTCTTCTAAAGGACTCAAAATATATATTATATGCTTAAAGTTGGAGTTTTAGGTGCTGGACACTTGGGTAAAATTCATTTACGTCTATTACAAGAATCTGAAAAATATGAATTAATCGGTTTTTATGATCCTTCTGAAGAAAATGCAAAAAAAGTAGCTTTGGAGTTTGGATACACTTCTTTTTCATCGATAAGCTCATTGATAGAAGCTGTTGATGTTGTAGATATTGTAACTCCAACGCTCTCACACTTTGAATGTGCAAAACAAGCCATAGAAAAGGGTCGTCATATATTTATTGAAAAACCTATTACCAAAACAGTTTTAGAAGCAGAAGCGATCAAAACCCTAGCAAGTCAGTATCACGTTCAAGGACAAGTTGGCCATGTAGAACGATTTAATCCTAGTTTTACAGCTGTAAAAGAGATGATAGACAATCCTATGTTTATCGAATCTCATCGACTAGCAGAATTCAATCCAAGAGGAACAGATGTACCAGTGGTACTAGATTTAATGATTCATGACATTGATATTATCCTTTCGGTTATTGATTCTAAAGTAAAAACAGTACATGCAAGTGGAGTCGCAGTTATTTCTGATACACCCGATATTGCAAATGCTAGAATAGAATTTGAAAATGGTTGCGTTGCCAATTTAACAGCCAGTAGAATCTCAATGAAAAACATGCGAAAAACGAGGTTTTTTCAAAAAGATGCCTATATCTCTGTTAATTTTTTAAGTAAAGAATCCGAAGTAGTAAAAATGAAAGAGGTTCCTGAAAACCCAGATGAGTTTGCCATGATTCTACAAAATGCTGAGGGTGTCAAAAAACAAATTTACTTTGAAAATCCAGCAATAAAAAATAACAACGCCATTTTAGATGAACTAGAATCATTTGCAGAAGCTATTCAAACAAACAGCACTCCTACAGTTACTTTAAGCCAAGGAACAGAAGCATTGAGAGTTGCGCAAATGATTATCGATTGTTTCTAACATTGAACATCATTGAAAAATGAATGCCCGAGAATTAAACTTCTTGTGTATGCCCCTAATTAATACTTAAAATACTCGAAATAATATGAAGAATATCGCAGTTATCGGAGCGGGAACCATGGGAAATGGAATCGCTCATACTTTTGCACAATTTGATTACAATGTACATTTGATCGATATCTCTGAAGATTCTCTTGAGAGAGGAATGAAAACCATTGTTAGAAATCTAGACAGAATGGTGTCTAAAGAAAAAATATCCAACGCAGACAAAAAAAAGACACTACAACATATAAAAACATTTACATCGATTCAGGAAGGTGCTAAAAAGGCCCATCTAGTCATAGAGGCTGCTACTGAAAATACAGCTTTAAAAACAAAAATTTTTAAAGAATTAGATGGAATTTGTGACAAAGAGACCATTTTAGCAAGCAACACCTCTTCCATTTCCATTACTGAAATTGCAGCGGCAACTAACAGACCAGATAAAGTAATTGGAATGCATTTTATGAATCCAGTTCCTATAATGAATTTGGTAGAAATTATTAGAGGATATAATACGTCTGATCAAGTCATGCAAACCATTGCAACTCTCTCAAAAAAAATAAACAAAACACCGGTAGAGGTCAATGATTATCCAGGGTTTGTGGCAAATAGAATTTTAATGCCAATGATCAACGAGTCTATAGAAACACTGTACAATGGAGTTGCTGGTGTAAAAGAAATAGACCTTGTAATGAAATTAGGAATGGCCCATCCTATGGGACCATTACAGTTGGCAGACTTTATTGGTTTGGATGTTTGCTTATCGATAATGAATGTACTAAATGAAGGATTTAAAAACCCCAAATACGCTGCCTGCCCCCTGTTAGTAAATATGGTAAAAGCGGGGAAATTAGGAGTAAAATCTGGTGAAGGGTTTTACGATTATTCTAAAAACAAAAAAGCAGAGAAAGTAGCAAAAATGTTTTCTTAACCCTACGAAGAGAGAGAAATGATTCAAAAAACAGTACTGTTATTGATCGTGTTGTTCTCTGCAACTAGTCTAAAAGCTCAAGAAAATAAAAAAGGAATACTTGCCGTCAAAAAAATTGGATTGCTCTTCAACAGTGGAAATGAAAATAATATTTTATTCAATGATAAAGACTATTATTTTCAAACAAAAGTCTTAAAAATTCAAGCATTTTACACTCTAGGAAAATGGAAAAATATTGATTTTGAATTAATTGTACAGCCCCAAATACAGTCGATAAAACACCAGTTGATCAACGAACAGTTTGTGTTGCCTAATGAAGAACACTATCTAGAAAAAAGAACCGAATTTACAAGACTCAAAAACCTGAATTTATACGCCGTAGAATTGGGATTTGTACTGCGAAAAAAAATCTTAAAAAAAGTGCATATTCAAGCCACTATTGGATTAGGGATAGCTTCCATAAATAAAAGAACAGAACGATTGGCCAAGGGATTTACGTTTATCGAAAATGCGGCTTTGGGTATTTCATATCAAACTTCCAACACCACTTTTTTATATATAGGTAGTTCTATTGGACACATTTCTAATTTGAATTTTAAATCTCCTAACAGCGGTTATAATATTTTGGGATACGAAATTGGCTTATCATTCATCTTGTGATCGCCCCCCTTTTTATGCAAATTAAAATTTAAGAAAAATTTAAGCCTATAACTATAGCTTTAATTGATGGTTTTTTATAATTTTATCGAAAATTATTATACTAAAATGACCATTACTCAATTAAAATATGTGCTGTCAGTAGCTGAATATCAAAACTTTACGGTCGCTGCAGAACATAGTTTTGTTACTCAACCCACCTTGAGTATGCAAATCCAAAAACTTGAAGATGCCTTAAATGTTCAAATTTTTAACCGTTCAAAAAAACCAATTGAACTCACAGAAATAGGAAAAAAAATTGTAGAACAAGCAAAGATTATTGTCAATGAAAGCAATCGAATTTCAGACATTGTAGATCAGCAAAAAGGATTTATTGGTGGAGAATTTAAACTAGGAATTATACCAACGGTGATGCCTACTTTACTCCCCATGTTTTTGAACAATTTCACAAAAAAATACCCCAAAGTAAAATTAATCATCGAAGAATTGACCACCGATGAAATCATTCGAAAATTAACGGATGGCCATATCGATGCTGGACTCGCAGCAACTCCATTAGAAAATGAATCAATCATAGAGAAGCCCCTATATTACGAACCCTTCGTAGGGTTAATCCCAAAAAATCATCGTCTATCCAACCAAAAAAACATAACCACTGAAGCATTAGAAATAGAAGACATTTTGTTATTGGAAGATGGACATTGTTTTAAAGACAGTGTTATTAACTTATGTAGTACCCACAAAATTGATAACAAAAAAGGATTTCAATTAGCCAGTGGAAGTTTTGACACACTTATTAAACTCTCTAAAGAAGGTTTGGGCATGACACTATTACCCTATTTACACACCTTAGACTTAAATGAAGAAGACAAAAGTAATTTGCGTGATTTTACCAACCCACCTCCAGCAAGAGAAGTGAGTTTGATCTATCATAAATCGCAGTTAAAAATGCAACTCATAGAAGCTTTAAAAAATACCATAGATGGAATTGTAAGAGGTGCTATCTCATTCTCTGATGTAAAAATTATAAGCCCTCTCCCTAAAAAATAAACCAATCATAAAAAAAGGAAGCTAAGATAGCTTCCTTTTTTTATGCATACATTTTATCTCGCAACTCTTTAATTTTTGGATCTGATAAATATTCATCAAAGGAGGTGTGTCTATCGATCACTCCTTTTGGAGTTAATTCAATTACCCTGTTTGCGACCGTTTGTGCAAACTCATGATCGTGAGTTGAAAATAAAACAGTTCCTTTAAAATTGATTAGAGAGTTATTTAATGCTTGAATAGACTCTAAATCCAGGTGATTAGTTGGCTCATCTAACACTAAAATATTTGCTCTCTTCATCATCATTCTAGACAACATACAACGTACTTTTTCACCTCCAGAAAGCACATTACTTTTCTTTAAAGCTTCTTCTCCAGAAAAGATCATTTTCCCTAAAAAACCTCTTAAAAAAACTTCCTCACGTTCTTCTTCAGTTTGGGCGTATTGACGCAACCAATCTACCAGATTTAATTCTCCGTCTTGAAAAAACGAAGAATTGTCTAGGGGCAAGTAGGATTGAGTCGTAGTCACTCCCCAAGAATATTTCCCAGCATCTGCCTCTTGATGCGCAGTTATAATTTGATAAAAAGCAGATACTGCTCTGGAATTTTTAGAGATAATGGCAACTTTGTCTCCTTTATTTAAATTGATATCTACCTTAGAGAATAATTGTTCTCCTTCAAAATCTTTAGACAGTCCTTCTATGTTTAAAATCTGGTCACCTGCTTCCCGATCGCTTTTGAATATAATTGCAGGATACCTTCTACTCGATGGCTTAATTTCATCAACATTTAATTTCTCTATCATTTTTTTCCGAGAAGTTGCTTGTTTCGATTTTGCTACGTTTGCAGAAAAACGACGAATAAACTCCTCCAATTCCTTCTTTTTATCTTCTGCTTTTTTATTTTGTTGCGCTCTTTGCCTTGTTGCTAACTGACTAGATTCATACCAAAAAGTATAATTCCCGGAATAATGATTGATCTTTCCGTAATCAATATCAGAAATATGGGTACAAACCGCATCTAGAAAGTGTCTATCATGAGATACAACAATAACACAGTTGTCAAAATTTGCAATAAAGTTTTCTAACCAAGCTATTGTTTCAAAGTCTAAATCATTGGTGGGCTCATCCATGATCAATACATCTGGATTCCCAAACAATGCCTGTGCAATTAATACACGTACTTTTTGCTTACCATCTAAATCTTTCAATAGTGTATAATGTAAACTTTCAGAAATCCCCAAATTAGATAACATCGCAGCGGCGTCAGAATCTGCATTCCATCCATTCATTTCTTCAAAAACAATTTGAAGTTCTCCTATTTTTTCAGCATTTTCATCAGAGTAATCAGCATATAAGTCATCTATTTGCTTTTTTATTTTGAACAACTCTTTATTTCCCATTACTACTGCCTCTAATACTGGATGTTCATCAAAAGCATAATGATCTTGAGTTAAAACAGACATTCTCTTTCCTTTTTCTAAATGAACCTGACCAGAAGTTGGCTCCTGAGCACCCGAAAGCATCTTTAAAAAGGTTGATTTTCCTGCTCCGTTTGCACCAATAATTCCGTAACAATTTCCCGTCTGGAATTTTGTATTAACATCATCAAACAAAACACGTTTCCCAAATTGTACAGATAGATTAGAAACTGATAACATATACTATTTTTTAAATTTTGTGCAAAAGTACGAATTTGATTTATCTTTTCACACTCGATTTTAATGGTTTTACACAAATAATAAAGACCTATTAGTATTTTATTTACAAAAAACTATTTTAACAATCAATTAACAACAATGACTTTATTCAATCCCTAAATTTGTAAGTAATATCGGATTCTATACTATATGATTAAACATTTACCTTATTTAATTTTAGCATCGGTTTTCTCACTATTTCTAAGCTGTAGCTCTGAACAAACTCGATCTGAAACTTATTTTGGAGGTAAAATCATCAATCCAAAATCTAATTATGTTGTGTTGCATTCCATGCAAGAAGTGATAGATACACTATTCCTTAAAAAAGACAATACCTTTTTAGGAAAATTACAAAATCCCAACGAAGGATTGTACTATTTTACTCATGGCAACGAAAATCAATTTATCTATTTAGAGCCTCAAGACAGTCTGATGTTGCGATTAAACACTTGGTATTTTGATGAATCTATAGTGTATGCGGGTAGAGGTGCAGAAAGAAACAATATATTAATTGATTGTTTTTTAGAAGATGAAAAGGACAATCAAATTTTCTATAAATTAAATCTTTTAGAACCTGAAAAATTTCAAGCAAAAACAGATTCGCTTCTACGTTTGAAACTAAACACTTACAATAATTACATTGCTAAAAACCCAAATGAGACCCCTGAGTTTAGGCATATTTTAAAAACAGCCCTAACCTATCCTGTATACGCTAAAATTGAAAGATACCCTGTAGCCCACTCAAAAATTGGTCACAAAACAGTATCTACAGAAATTAATCAAACTTTCTATAATCATAGAAAATCAATTCGCATTAATAATGATTCCCTGATGTACTTCCCTCCTCATTTAAAGTATGTGGGCAACTACCTTTATAATATTACCTATGAATTAGGTCATTCTCCAAGGAAGTATGAATACACCTCAGACTTTACGGTAGACTTATTAATGAACATCGAAAAAAAATTAACTTCCCAAGAGTTTAAAAATACTTTTTTAAAACAAACAGTCATTGGACACTTTTATAGACGATCTAGTTGTAAAGTACATCAAGAAACCTTTGACATTTTCTTCAAGTTAAGTACAGATGGTCAAGATAAAAAATTAGTACAACAATTATTATCAGACTCCAAATTGGTGAAAAAAGGGCAGCGCTTAACAGATTTTAAAATTACAAATTACAACAACAGACACAATTCCATTAAAAAGCTTATTAAAAACAAAAGTACTTTTCTTTTCTTCTGGAATCCTGTCTATGTTTCTCCAGAGTATATAAGTTCTAGAGTCAATTATCTAACCCAACAATTTCCGCAGGTACAATTTATTCAAATACAGATAAATGATAATTTCAATAAGACCATCCCTGAGTTAGATATAAAAAATCAATACTTCATCACTCCAAATAGTGACGCCAATCAATTCTTAACAAGTAAAATGCCTAGAGGGATTATTTTAAATAATAAAGGAATGATTACCAATGGATTCGCTTCTATTTCATCCAAAAAATTACAGAAAGAATTAGAGAGACTCAAGTAAACCCTAATTTTTTTCTCCAATCTATAATAATAGTGTACATTTGCACGATTTTAATTTTGAGGGTAACTCATTAAAAATCAGGTCGAATTTATAATCGGGTTTACAGGTGGGCGTTCTGTGAATCCACAAAAACACAGGAATGTCAACATTTTTAGAATTGGGTTTGAAAGCACCTATTATCAAAGCTTTATCGGGATTGGGATATGAAAAACCAACCGTTATTCAGGAAAAAGCAATTCCACAAATCATTTCATCTACAGACGATTTAAAAGCATTTGCACAAACAGGTACTGGTAAAACAGCTGCATTTAGTTTACCAATTATAGAGCTTTTAGATCCTAGCAGTAGTAATGTTCAAGCAATTATTCTGTCACCAACGAGAGAACTTGCTGTTCAAATAGGAAATAATATCAAAGACTTTTGCAAATACCTTAAAGATGTAAAAGTAACAACAGTATATGGTGGGTCTAGTATCGAAGATCAAATTAGATCTTTAAAAAAAGGATCTCAAATTGTGGTGGGAACCCCTGGTAGAACGGTAGATTTAATTAATAGGAGAGCTTTAAAATTAGGAAACGTTCAATGGTTGGTCTTAGACGAAGCAGACGAAATGTTGAATATGGGTTTTAAAGACGAATTGGATAAGGTATTGGAGGCTACTCCAGAGACCAAACAAACCCTATTGTTTTCTGCCACTTTTCCAAGAGAAGTTGAGTCTATAGCTAAAAACTATATGACCAAACCAGTAGAAATTACTTCAGGACAGAAGAACCAAGGTTCAGATAATGTAAACCATGAATATTATGCGGTTACAGAAAGAACTCGTTATCCAGCCTTGAAAAGAATCGCAGATTTAAATCCGAATATATATGCCATTATCTTTTGTAGAACTCGAAGAGAAACCCAAGAAGTTGCAGATAAGTTAATCAAAGATGGATATAGTGCAGATTCCCTACATGGAGATTTGTCTCAAGCACAAAGAGATTCTGTGATGGGTAAATTTCGAAAAAAAACCATTCAAATATTAGTGGCTACCGATGTTGCTGCACGTGGATTGGATGTGAGTGAGCTGACACACGTAATTAATCATAAATTACCAGACCAAATAGAAAACTATACCCATAGAAGTGGTCGAACTGGTAGAGCTGGAAACAAAGGGATATCTATTGTTTTGGTCAATGGGAAAGAAAAAGGAAAATTACGTCCCATTGAAAAAATCATCAAAAAGAAATTTATACAAGCAAAAGTACCTTCAGGAAAAGAAATTTGTCAAAATCAATTGATGAATTTAATTGATAAGGTGCAAGCAATTGAGGTAAATGAAACTCAAATCAATGAGTTTTTACCTAGTATCTACGACAAATTAAAAGACTTAGAACGCGAAGAACTGATTCAAAAATTTGTTTCGTTAGAATTCAACACCATGTTGGCCTACTATGAAAATGCAAAAGATTTAAACGATTTATCTTCTAGAGACAACTCGAGAGCAAGATCTACCAATGAAAATATGACACGCTTTTTTATCAATATTGGTAGAAAAGACAGTTTAAATCCTGCAAAGTTAATAGGTTTNNATCAATGACCAAAATATTGGTGATAAGATAGAAATTGGAGCCATAGACATTCTAGATACCTTTTCTTTCTTTGAATTGGATAAAGATTTTGAAGATAAAGCCTTAGACGCATTTGCCAGTAATCAACCCGATTTTGATGGGCGTTCGGTAAATATAGAAGTAACTAAAAAAGAACGTTCTGGAGGTAGAAGAAGAGGATCTAAAAAATCCTTTGGTAAAAAAGACGGTGGTTTTGGACGAAGACGAAGTGCTGAAGGTTCTTCAAGGAGGAGTAATAGTAGCGGTGGTAGTAGAAGAAAAACAGACAGACCAGATAGATCTGAAAGAAAATCTAACGGAGACAGAAAACCTTCTAGCGGATTTGGGAGAAGACGCAGAGAACATTAATCTTCAATAAATCCATAGAAAAAACACCTCAGTTTATAACTGAGGTGTTTTTTTTGTTCCTAAAAGACAGCATAGCTTGTTGCGTTTAGGCAACCTTTTTCAAACGTTTCAATTTACGAATAAAATGGAGATAATTTCTTTTTAATTGCGTCTCAAAGAGTGCTCGATCCGCTAATAACTCTTTTTTAAAGATCATTTGAAATTCATTAAGTTTGGACTCATCGATAAAGTGAATAGAAAACAAATAAAACTCAATGATGATTGGCAATACCGATAAACCTTTCTCAGTCACAAAATACTGTCTACTTTTTTTTGTACCCTTGGGGTTTAAAATTTGGATCATTCCCAATTTCTGAAGTGATTTTAGACGATTGGTAAGAATGTTTGTTGAAATTTTTTCTTCGGAACTTATTAGTTCTTTGAATCTGGTTTTATTGTAAAAAATAAAATCTCTTAAAATTAAAAGAGACCATTTATCTCCAAATAAAATCGTAGAATATGCAATTGCACAAGAATTTTCTGGTGTTTTCATAGTTAGGGGTTTAATTTTTATTGCAATTTATTTAATTTTAGGAGATTACACAACTAACCAAACAAAATATATTAGTTTTTTAAAAAAACTAATAAAAAGTATTTTTAGTATGTTTGTAAGAATCTAACCTAAAATATATCATATTTATGAAATTTAAAATCATCATTTTATCGGTCTTAGCACTTACATTTTTTAATTGTAATAACAGTGGAGGTGCCTATCTTGGAGAAGGAGAAAACAACGGAAAATCCTTTTCAATTGGCGATGCTGCTGCAACAAAAACAGTCTTAGC
>ENA-UZXB01009704-UZXB01009704.1-metagenome-genome-assembly--contig:-Day-2-1m-contig-9704_pt1 | contig 13232 bp, 8 predicted proteins | sample MGYA00260339_ERZ794899 | MGnify/ENA metagenome assembly ERZ794899 | reverse complement strand
TTGTGGGTTAGATGGGTCAGGATCGGGAGCAAGGCAGTGCGCAGCGCGAAGCTGTCAGAGCAAAGCAATCGAATAACGAGGATGTTGTCTGCCAAAAGACTTGCCCCACCAGAGGAAGGAAGCAGGGCGCGTACGCCATCAATCATCGCTTTGGCCATTTGATCGACAAGAACAATACTGGCCATGGCACGTGCTCCAGCTGCGACTGCAGGCCGCTTCATGATACATGCGATGTCACCGTCCAGTTTGACGCGATCAACATAAATTGGTGTTCCTTCAGTGGTAATGCAAACTCTGTCGTCTAGGGAGCACTGTTGGAGGATTTCTCCAGAGGCCTCTCTACCGAAGACGAGTGGCTCGACCATGAGGAACTTTGCATCCCTTGCGACTTCAACTTCTAAGCGCCGGCATAAGCGGGAGCCTTCAAACAGGATCGTTTCTTGAGGCAGCCAATAAAGTTGCGCGTTCGACTTCACTTTGAGCCGCGTTTGCATCGATCCGGCTATTGCATTTGAAGCGCGGTAAATGCGTTCAGCCGCTTGAGTAGTAACGCTGATCTTAGCGTGACTGTTGGCAGTGACTTCAGTTGAGAATTTATCACCGCCTGTGATGCCACCTGCCGTGTTAATTATTACGGCTTCGATCTCGTCCTTTGCCGGGCGCGGAAAGATGGCACGATAGGACCCTTGTTGGCGCAGATCTTTCAAGCGCGACTGATCTCCATCAGCAAACACCGCGCTTATGTTGAGTGACCCGCGCGCGCGCTGAAAGATGCCTTCTCTGTCTAGGGAAAGATGTTTTATCGTTCAGTCCTCAGCACGCTTCGATTTTTTTTAGCGTGACTGGGATTCTTTTGGCGAACAAGGATCGGATCAGGTGGCCATGGATTTTATCTATTTTTTGGTTTTTTGATTAAATTTTAAGCGGGGAATTCTATTAAACAAGCACTCTAAAAAGTTGGCATACGGTGCCGGTTGCCCGTGCAGCCTTGATCGATGCGCTTAATAATTGACGCCACGCGGTGAGAGCAGCAGTGCTGTTCAGCTTGAACGCGCACTTAGAGCGGCACAAGTCCAGATCTCTGGGCGCGTTTTAAAGTAGCTGACTGGAGAGCGTTCTTCATACGGCGAGGCTACGAAACCGCCCTGAACGGCTCAAGCTCGTTTTGTATGACAGTGCCATCCGAAGCGGTGCCCAATAAATCGCGAGCTATACGCTCAAAGATCGCGCAGCCGATAGGGATCAAATCATCGGGAAAATCATAGTCCGGATTGTGCAGCGCTGCATAATCTTCGCCAGGCCCTAGGCATAGCATGGCAGCCTTAGCGTCCCACCCAAACACGCCAAAGTCTTCTGAGGCGCGCATGGGAACACCTGCATCGCCGTAGGCAATGCCGATTGCTTTCATGGCCATTGTTGCCACCGCGTAGGCATCTGGATCATTGATTGAGGCTGCAAAATTATCGCACACCTCAAAATCCACGCTAAGCCCAAATTCTTCCGCAAGCGTGATAGCCCGTTTGCGTGCCTTGGTCTCAAGACTTTCCATACCTTCGTCACGAGTTGTCCGCAACGTGGCGAAAACCTCGCCCTCACCGGGCGCCACGCCAAATGATGGTTCGCCAATTTTTACATGGGTAATCGTCACCAGTCGGAAATCATCGTCAAGTGGTCCTCCTTGACCAAGTGCATCCAGGGAAGGGATCAGCTTGGCTATTGCCTGCGCTGGAGAAACGCCATCTTCAGGGTCGGCTGCATGGGCAGTTTTGCCCGCAAGCCTAATCTTAAGTCCTAAAGAGGCGCAGTTAATTAGCCCCTCGCAGGTGGAGACGTACCCAAACGGTCGTCCGGGTTCAATATGAATGGCGAATGCCCAATCGGCTTGGATTTCTTGATACGCTGGATCGGCGACTACAGCTTTTGCACCGCTGCCGTCCTCTTCTGCGGGCTGGAACATGAGAATGACACGCCCTTGTGCAACGGGTTGCCGAGACATCATGCGCCCCAATCCAAGCAACATTGTCATATGGCCATCATGACCGCAAACATGACTTTTCCCAGGGGTTTGCGACGACCAGGCAATATTATTGCGTTCCTCAATTGGCAGCGCGTCAAGCTCAGCACGGAAAAGAACTGTCGGTCCAGCGTTTCCGCTGTCAAAAACCGCAGCGACACCATGACCACCTAATCCAGTCAAAACGCGAGTTGGTAACATCGATCTCAGCGCAGCGGTGATCTTACTGGCTGTCTCCACCTCTTCCCCCGACAATTCGGGATGGCGATGAAGTTCACGGCGAAATTCAGTAAGTTCCGTAAGGTCAAGATTGGTTAGCATGCTTGCTCTTCTTTCGACGTTCGTTAAAGCCAACCATGCGTTGGTAATTTGCATCAATGGGTACTGTCAACGTGCTGAAAATTCGCATCGGATTTCTGGTTGAGCCCAAATGGTGCTGTCAGACTAATGAGAACTCGCATCGGATTGCTGGCGCAGCTTTAATCTATGCGCTCAATAGTTGGCGCCACTCAGCGAGAGCAGCGGCAAGGTTCAGCTTCAAATTGAGGCGTGAATAAAGATGTACAGCCAAACAAAACCACCCTCGAATGAATTTACTACTCTAACACTTAAGGCCCGTGGTCCGAGACGCGGGGCCCTATGATAGGGGGGGCCGGTCCATAATCCTGAATCTCAAACTTAGCGATTGGGCGCAGTAACCCCTGCCGTTGGTCCACGGACCGCGGACCGAACAAAACCAACCAATCCCAACTCAGCCCAGGCAACGCTATAGGCAAGACTTGGGTGCCTGCTCTATTGTCCGATAGAGCCCTGGTTCTTGGTTCCCGGTCCACGGGCCTAAGCAAGATGGTTAGGGAACCACGGGCCAGGTTTCATGTAGCGAGATGGGGGGGGTGCTTTTGTCATTCGGCATGGTTACAAATTAGCCCTGCCCGCTTCAAGCAAGTTTACTCTGACAAAGCCAATACAATGATTACAAATTTTCTAGCGACGACAAAAATATGGAAAACAGTTCGGCTTGGGATGAAATATTTAGCTTTGCGTAGGCATTCTTCCGGTGGCTTTTCACAGTCTCAACGCTAATTTTCAAATGGTCGGAGATCGAGTTTGTTGAATGGCCTTTAAGAACGAACGATGCGATTTGGGATTCCCGTACCGTAAGCAAATCACTCCCGAATTGCCCAAAAGCACTTTCAATCATGCTTCGCTTCATCCCGGGGAGGGCTGCGAATTTCTTCCCCGACGGCGTGATGCCATAATGCTGAATGGCCAGCGACCTAATCATTGGTACCACAGCGGCAATGCGTTTGCACTCAGCTAAACTGAAGCGCTGTTTTCGATTGGGGCGGGTGAAGCTTAAAACGGCGGTTTCGGCATCGGAAATCGGAAAGAATATCCCTACCTCGTCACCGATTTCAGTGTGGACATAATGGTGTTTAAAGTAGTCGCGGGTAGGAACCGGACCTAAGTCTATCCCCGGTGATGCGGTGTAAATTCTATGCGTTCAACCTCGTGGTCCAGATGGCCAACAAAGCGGTCCCGCGAAGTAGAGCTTCGTAGGTTTAACCCGAACCGCAGGGAAATTCCGGTGACCAAGCCCAGCGTCAACCTCTCTGAGATTGGTAACAATCTGATCAAAGTGTCCTTCTGCGCCTCGTTGCGGAGGAAGTAACACCGCTGATCATGAAGTCCGAACTTAAGGGCGTGACCGACGCAGGCCATCGGCGAGACACGTCGGTAAACCTCTGGCATTTCTGGGTTCCGCAGGTCGGCTTAAAGCACCAAGGTCTGCGCAGGCACGTTGAGAAACTTTCGTATCGTGGGGTCGATTTCTCGACTGTCAATCCCGTAGGCACCGCAAGCGTTGATTGCTTCACGGATCGACGTGCGCGCACCAATCCGTTTCCATATCGTTCTTGAAGCATACGGGGTAAACCTGGGCCGCGAAGCGACGCCCAAAGTCAATCCGCGCAAGTAGTTTACCTGCTGCCGGTGGGCTGGAAAAAGTATGGTTTCGACAACGCTGCCGTCGACGCCGGCTTCGCTTTCGACCACAAATATGCAGTTTCCACGATAGGTCGCCAGCCCTTCAAATCGCGAGCGCTGGCGAATTGTCTGATCCCGTGAGGTAGCGCGCTGAATTGTCTTCGCGGCGATGAGACCGTCTTTTTCACAAAGTTGGGTAAGATTTCGCAAGATCCGGCCTTCCCAGGACGGGCTGATTGCGTAGATGTGATAAAATCCAAGGTATCGCCTCAACGGTTTTACCTGATCCGAAAAACCGGACACAAATGAGTGGATCGCATCATCGGATAGTGGCAAGGCACTGACCCTGTGGTTTCGCAGAAACAAATCATGGGGCTCGAACAACTCGCTGTCGGGAACATCAAAATAGGACGCGATTCGGCGCAAATTATGAGCCGTCGGCAGAGTTGATCCCTTGATGTAGCGGTCATACTGCTGCCGGTTGACGCCGAGTTCACGGCAAATATGTGCAACCGTTCCACGTTCGGCACTGAGGTGCCGTAGGTTTTTGGAAAAATCGAGCTTGTCGTTCATCGGTTGGCCTCTTCTGAGCGGAATCGCTCACTTTAGCGCAACAAGGCATAAGTTCGCTCACTTTGCAAGCGCGCCGAAAAGCCTGAGTATCGCTACAGCAAACAGGGAAAGCGGCTCGCTCGGTGACGCGCCAGCATCAGCCGAAGCCACGAACTGAAAAAACGCACGCATCTGAGGCCATGTCATGTTGAAAACGAATACAGACTGTCAACAAACCGAAGGTTCGAACGAAATAAAAATCATCGAACACGTCTGGATTGAAATGTCGGACGGCATACGTCTCTCGGCCAAGATCTGGATGCCGGTGAATGCCGAGAATGAATCGGTTCCCGCCATATTGGAGATCATCCCCTACCGCAAACGGGACCATTTCTCGATCCGGGATCACCAGAACCACGCATGGCTTGCTGCGCGTGGATATGCCTGTATCCGCCCGGATATGCGTGGCCATGGGGATTCCGAAGGCATCATGCTGGACGAATATTCTCCACGCGAACAACAGGACACGGTCGAGGTCATAGACTGGCTGGCCAAGCAGCCGTGGTGCACCGGCAATGTCGGCATGATGGGGCTGTCCTGGGGTGGGATCGCAAGCATGCAGGCCGCGACCAAACAGCCAAAAGCCCTGAAAGCGATCATTCCAGTCGGGGCCTCGGTTGATCGGTATTACGACGATGGCGGCTATCTGGTGGGTGGATATCCGGGCCAGGGCTTGGGATGGGGCGGTGTCATGTTCGGCTATTGCATTCGGCCACCCGACCCAAACATCGTCGGCGAAGCCTGGCGCGACATGTGGTTTGAACGTCTGGAAAAGACCCCCATGTTTGCCGAGAAATGGCTGACCCATCAGCTGCGGGATGACACCTGGCAGCAGGGTTCAGTCTGCGAAGACTATGACAAGATCAAGGTCCCGGTGCTCGGCGTCAGTGGTTGGAATGATTGTTGGCCCAATACGATGGCACGTCTGCTCGAAAATATCGACGCCCCGTGTCGGGCAGTCTCCGGTCCATGGGGTCATGTGTTCCCCAACCTTGGCGGACCCGGTCCGAAGGCGGGATTTCTTCAGCTCGCGCTGGATTGGTGGGACCATTGGCTGAAGGGGATCGACAACGGGGTCATGGAGCAGCCGGCCTTCCTCGCCTACCTTCAGGACAGCCATGCCCCCGATCCCAACCCAAGTGACCGGCCCGGTCGCTGGGTGGCAGAGCCGGGCTGGCCATCGCCCAATATCGTGGCAACCCGGTTCAATTTGTCCCCTGGTCAGTTGTTAAGCGATCAGAAAGACACCGCCGGAACCGCAAAAATCTGCTCGCCGGTTACATTGGGTCTACGCACCGGGGAATACATGCCGATTTCAGGGGTTGCGGAACTACCGCAGGATCAAAGCGCCGACGATGCGCTTTCGGTCTGTTTCGATGGACCGTCTCTGAGCGAACCTCTGGAAATTTTGGGCACGACCTATGTGAATTTGCGCGTCTCCAGTGATTGCGGCCACGGAATGGTTGCCACCCGGATTTGTGACGTCGCCCCCGATGGTGTATCAACGCTGATAAGCTATGGGCTGCTCAACCTGAAACAACGTGACGGGCGGGAAATCTGTGCCAGGATCACGCCTGGCGAACCAATGGACGTTTCCGTCCGCCTGAATGACACGGGCTGGTCACTGAAACCCGGACATCGCCTCAGATTGGCGTTGTCCAGCCACTTGTGGCCGATGGCCTGGCCACAACCAAAGCAAGCTACGCTTTGTCTCGATCTGGCCCATTGCTCGATGATTTTGCCCGTACGGACAAGCGATGCATCAACCGAGGCACACCATCCGTTCGCCGACCCGGTTTCTGCGCCACCCCCGTCGCATGAATATGTCGCGCCTGCTTCGGGTTCGCGCAATGTCCGTCACGACATTCACTCGGGATTGGTAGAACTCGACGCCAGATCAGACTCGGGCAAGATCAGGTTTGAGGACATAGACCTGACATTTGGGTCAATGAATTCGCAGCTTTATTCGATCGTCGAGGGTGACCCGCTGTCGGCTCGTATCGAGTACAAAGCCAGCTTCAGTTTCTATCGCGAGGGCTGGGAGGTTCAGACCGAAAGCAAGCTTGTTACAACCTGCGATGCAGAGAACTTCAATCTTGAAGGCTGGATATCTGCCCATGAGGCGGGCGAGCGGGTCTTTTCGCGCAGATGGGACGTCAAGATCCCCCGCGTCGTTTTCTGATCAAGCGGAAAAAACAACAAGAACACACCCAAACCCGAACCATCCAACAAACGACAACCAGACCAACTATGGAGGACAAAATGAAAGACGAATTTCTGAGGAAACAGAGCCAGAAACTCACCAACGGAGCCATAGACCGGCGAAAATTCATCATGTCGGCACTCGCCGCCGGGGTCGCGTTGCCAAGTGCGATGGCGATGGCCGGCAAGGCTATGGCGGCCACGCCCAAATCTGGGGGAGCATTCAAATTAGCAGTCGGCAGCGGCGCAACGACAGATGTGCTTGATCCCGCCACCGCCACTGGCGGCTTCGCGGTTCATACCCTGTATAACCGTGGCAATCACCTGACGGAGGTGTCCAACACCGGCGAACTCATCGGCGAATTGGCCGAAAGCTTCGAGCCCGCAAACAATGCCGCCAAATGGGTGTTCAACCTGCGTAAAGGGGTCGAATTCCACAATGGCAAGAGCCTTTCGCCCGAAGACGTCATAGCGACCCTCAACTACCATCGGTCCGAAGAATCCAAATCGGCCGCCAAGGGATTGCTTTCCAGCATCACCGACATACGCAAGGACGGAGATATGCAGGTGGTGATCGAACTCGGTTCGGGCAACGCCGATTTTCCCTTTGTGCTGTCGGACTATCACCTGATGATCATGGCCGAAGCTGATGGTCGGATCGCTGATCCAAATTCGGCCAACGGAACCGGCGGCTATGTCCTTGATGCGTTTGAACCTGGTGTCTCGGCCAAATTCTCCCGTAATCCGAACTATTGGAAGGAGGGACGCGCTCACTTTGACAGCGTCGAGATGATCGCCGTTCGGGATGTCACCGCCCGCCAGAATGCCATTATGAATGGCGATGTGCATTATGCCGACTTCATTGATCCCAAGACCGTTGCACTGATGAAGCGTGTGCCGACGTTGAACATTCTGGAAGCAACGGGAACCCAGCACTTCACATTCCCAATGCGGCTGGATGCAGAGCCATTTGACAATTACGATCTGCGGATGGCGCTCAAGTTTGCCATCAACCGACAGGAACTCGTCGAAAAGACCCTGCTCGGCCACGGCGTAGCGGGCAACGACGTTCCGGTCTCTTCGGCCATGCCGTATCTCAACACCGAACTTCCCGTTCACGAATTTGATGCCGAACGCGCCGCCATGCACTACAAAAAATCGGGACATTCTGGCCCAATCCAGCTCCATACGTCCGATACTGCATTCGTTGGTGCGGTTGACGCGGCACAACTGATGGCAAATTCGGCCAAGCAGGCTGGGATCGACATCGAGGTCGTCCGTGAACCAGCCGATGGCTATTGGTCAAACGTCTGGAACCAGAAGCCGTGGTGCGCTTGTTACTGGGGTGGGCGCCCGACACAGGACTGGATGTATTCAGCCGGATATACAAAAGACACCGAGTGGAATGATACGGCCTGGAGGGACACCGAATCCGCCATCCGCTTCAATGAAGTGGTTGAAGAGGCCCGTTCGGTCACAGACCAGGCCGTGCGCAAGGATCTTTATTGGGAGGCACAGCGCCTGCTTCAGGACGATGGCGGCGTGATCGTCGCGATGTGGGCCAACTACATCAGTGCCCACGACAAATCACTGGCACATGAAGAGCAGGTGGCTGCGAATTGGGAAAACGATGGCGCCAAGATCGCCGAGCGTTGGTGGTTCGCCTAAAAAGTTCTTTCGGGGCGGCTTAGCGTGCCGCCCCGAGCAATACCGGGACAACAATCGACGCGGGCGAGTGTCATCCTTGGCAACAAATCCGGCAGCAGCAGGCCGTGCCAATAAGGTCTATTTGACGGCCGCCTCGCGCTCTTCCAAAAGGTTTGACAACCAGTTTGGATCCATCTGGGGAACGGAAGACAGCAAAAGATCGGTGTAGGCCGGATGCGGTGGTTCAAGGATCTGGTTTTTCGGCCCCTGTTCAACCACTTCCCCCTGGTACATCACCACGATCTCGTCCGAGATCGCCTTTACCACCGCAATGTCATGGGTGATGAACAGATAGGAAATACCGAGGTCTTTCTGTAGCTTCAGAAGCAGCTTCAGAATCCCTTCCTGAACAATTTGATCCAATGCCGAAGTAACCTCGTCGCATATGATCAGATCGGGTTCAGCCGCCAGGGCGCGGGCGATGCAGATCCGTTGTTTTTGGCCGCCCGAAAGCTCGGACGGCAGCCGATCGAAGAACCTTTCATCCAACTCGATCATTTTCAACATTTCGATGACTCTGCGGTCCCGCGCGGACCCGGTCAGTCCTTGATAAAACTCCAACGGTCGACCGATGATTTCACCGACCGTCTGGCGTGGGTTCATTGCCGTGTCTGCCGACTGATAGATCATCTGGACCCGGCGCAGCTGATCTATTGAGCGATCCTTGAGGGCCGGCGGCAGTGCCTGACCATTGAAACTCACCTGCCCACGGGATTGCGGAAGCAGTCCGCATATGACCCTTGCGACGGTTGATTTCCCCGAACCGCTTTCACCCACCACCGCAACGGTCCGACCGCGAGGCACCTTGATGGTCACGTCGTTCAGGACTTTTGTCGCGCCATAGGCGGCTTCGATGTTCTCCACGGACAGAATGGTGTCGGCGCTTGTTTCCTCCGGCTTTTCCAGAGCACGGACAGACCAGAGCGACTTGGTGTAAGGCTCTTCTGGCGCGGTCAGCATTTGCGTTGTCGCCGCTTCCTCGATTTCTTCGCCGTGGCGCAGGACCTTGATCACATCCGCCATTTGCGACACCACGGCCAGATCGTGGGTGATGTAGATTGCGGCAGTGTCGAATTCATCGACGATGGAGCGCATCGCAGACAGCACCTCGACCTGCGTCGTGACATCCAGCGCCGTGGTCGGCTCATCGAAAATGATCAGGTCCGGTCTCGGTGACATGGCCATAGCCGTCATGATCCGCTGCAGCTGACCGCCGGAAACCTGATGGGGATAGCGCTGGCCGATGGTTTCGGGGGCGGCAAGTTGCAGTTTGGTGTAAAGCTCGACCGCATCCGCGCGACTATCCTCTTCAGGCCGCAACCGCGCCCGATTTGCGGCACGGATTGTCTGATCGATCAGCCGGTGGGCCGGATTGAAAGAGGCCGCCGCCGACTGGGCGACATAGGCGATGCGGGTGCCCCACAAGGCCTTGGACTGCGCCCGGGATATCCGCGTCAGATCCATTCCGTCAAACATGATCGACCCGCCGGTCAACCTGCATCCGGGCTGGGTGTAGCCCATCGCCGCCTTGCCAAGCGTTGACTTCCCCGCGCCGCTTTCACCTATGAGACCCAAAACCTCGCCACGGCGCAGCGTCAGGTCGACCCCCTTGATCATCGGATGCCAGGTTTCGTCGGAAAACCCTTCGATGTGAATATCTTTCATCTCCAGAAGGATCTGGCCGCGACCGCCTCCATTGGTTTTATCTTCCATCGCGCAGTCCGCTTGTCTGATGCAGAAACCAATCCACGATGAAATTCACCGCCACGGTTAACACTGCGATTGCCCCGGCGGGCAGCAAAGGTGTGATCGCCGCCTTCAGGTCGTATTTTGCAAATTGGATCAGCGAGGCGTTTTCGCGCACCATCGACCCCCAGTCTGCTGTCGGTGGCTGGATACCCACGCCCAGGAAACTGAGTGCGGCAATCATCAGGAACACGAAACAGAACCGGATGCCGAACTCGGCAACAAGCGGCGGCATGATATTGGGCAGGATTTCCCTGCGCATGATCCAGCCAAGCCCATCGCCACGCAATCTGGCGACTTCGACGTAATCCATCACCGCCACATTGATCGCGACAGCGCGGGTAAGCCGGTATACCCGGGTTGAGTCAAGCACTGCGATGATCAGGATGAGGTTCAGGGCGCTCGACCCGAAAATCGACAAAAGCATCAGGGCAAATATCAGCGACGGAATTGCCATCAGGACATCGACCATCCGGCTGAGCCCCTGATCCACCCAATGCCGGTCTATTGCCGCTACCAGCCCCAATCCGCCACCGATAAAGAATGACAGTAGGGTCGTGACCAGCGCAATGCCCATGCTGTTGCGCGCGCCATAAATAATTCGGGTGAAGACATCGCGGCCTATCTGATCGGTTCCGAGCAGATGCTCTGCTGACCAGATCGCAAAGGGCTCGGGAAAAACCTGGGCTTCGCCGTAAGGGGCGATCATTGGCGCGAATATCGCCGTAAAAAAATAGATGAACACGACAAACATTCCCAGACGGGCACTCCAGGGCGCCTTTTTCAGGGCAATCTTCATGCGTTCCCAACGGCCGCGCCGCTTGAAAGTCTGGCCGGTTTCCGAGGTGGCACTATAAGGGCTGGATGGTTCCGTCATCTTGGGTGCAACAATCTCGGATTGGTGATGATACCGATAATGTCGGCGGTCAGGTTCAACAGGATGTATGTCGCGGCAAAGATCAGGCAACACGCTTGCACGACGGGGATGTCCCGGCTTGTAACCGCATCGACCATCAATTGACCGATGCCCGGATAGACAAAGACAACCTCAACCACAACGACACCGACAACCAGGTAGGCCAGGTTGAATGCCACGACTGTCGCGATGGGCGCCCAGGCATTCGGCAGTGCATGCTTGAATATGATTTCGGTTTGGCTTGCGCCTGACAACTGGGCCATTTCGATGTAGGGGCTTGCCAGAAGATTGATGATCGCGGCCCGCGTCATCCGCATCATGTGGGCAAGAATGACCAATGCCAGAGTGACGACAGGCAGAGAGATTTTGTAAAGCCGCTCCCCAAAGGCCATATTTGCGTCGACAGTCGCCAGCGATGGAAAGACTTGCCACAGCGACCCAAAAAACAGGATCAGGATATAGGCCACGAAGAAATCGGGGGTTGCGATTGTCGTCAGGGTCGTGGCGTTGACAGTCCGATCAAATGCCGAGTTCCTGAACAATGCGGCCATCAATCCCAAAAATACGGCCAGAGGGACGGAAATAGCTGCCGTGACGCCGGCCAGAAAAAGCGTGTTCCAAAGCCGGGGTCCGACCAAATCTGCAACTTCTCTGGCCTCGGTCTGGCCGGTTTGGGTCCGGCCTGAAAATGACGTACCCAGATCCCCATGAAGCACTGCTCCGATCCAATCGAAATAGCGAAGGACAGGCGGTCTATCGAGTCCGATTTCTTTGCGGAACGCGGCCACGGTTTCTTCGGTGGCCGCCTGACCCAGGATCGCCTGGCTAAAGTCGCCGGGCAGCATGGACATGCCACTGAAAATAATCACAGAGACGACCAGCAATGTCATCACGCCCAGGGCCAACCGCTTGAGGATGGTTGAAAAAATAAAACCCATTGTTCCGTGTCGCTCTCGTCCCTGTTTTCCGTCACTTCCATCTCGACGTTAGTGCAATCTAGTTCAAAGGTCGCTACACCGAAACTGCGCTATTTGCAGCTTTATTGAGCGTTTTTGAGCTGTTTTGCACAAGGAAGCTGGCCTAGGCGAGCTTTGTTGAATTGCACTAGTTTTTTTCGCGCTTCTCTCGGCTGGAGCCTTTGGATCGTTACGGATAGCCGGAAAAGATGAAATGGGAGCAATGAGCATAGCAGCCAGCACCAGCCCATAATGACTGCGACCGAACAAGGCGAAGAACTCGCAGCAGCGGATGGGGGCGATAACGGCTTTTGACTATCGAAGATGCAATGTCATGATCAAGCTCGATTCCTTGACGGCTGTACGTGAGAAAGCCTCCAATCACCAATAGGCTGTATTGCTCGCAGCGTTGCCATCTTCTGAACTGGTTGATTGCCGATTCTGGCACCTTCGAACGGCTGGTCCGGGGAATATCGCCTCGCCGCCAATTCCTCGTCGCCGCAACTGCGAGCATTCGTTTCGACATTCTGCACGTGCATTCTCTGCAAAGGCAACAGGCAGCTTTGTCTAAGGTTTGTGGCTGCTGTCAGCGTGAGCTGCAGCGGCGATAAATCTGACAAGGAGGAAAGCGCGGGCTGTTTTGGTGCTATGGGGATTGTGGCTTACTGCTGCGTTGTTCGATGCATTAAGCAGCGGTTTTGATGGTCATGATAAGCATGTAGCAGTTGGTTTTCACAGTCTGACTTTGCCATCTGGGCCTTCGTGTCGCCCCCATTTACCTGACTTGGGTCCACCTGTGGGAAGTTGGCTGCAGTGATTGGTCCGGCGCATAGACATAAGAGCGGCGGGTATAAACGCACCTGTCAAACAAATGAGAACTCGCATCAGATTGCTGCCACAGCCTAAATCTATGCGCTCAATAATTGACGCCACTCGGCGAGAGCAGCGGCACGGTTAAGCTTGAATAAAAATGCACAGCCGAACAAAATTACCCCCGAATGAATTTACAAGGCTAATACTAAAGACCCGTGGTCCGAGACGCGGGGCCCTATGATAGGGGGCCCCGGTCCATAATCCGGCGGGTGAACTGTAA
>ENA-UZXB01000563-UZXB01000563.1-metagenome-genome-assembly--contig:-Day-2-1m-contig-563_pt1 | contig 13271 bp, 8 predicted proteins | sample MGYA00260339_ERZ794899 | MGnify/ENA metagenome assembly ERZ794899 | reverse complement strand
TGAGGCAGCAGGTTCTGTAAGGGTTTGAGTTTCTTGGCGAGCACATCCATTGTTATCTTCAATAGTTACAGTATATGTCCCGCTAACAAGAGATGTTCTATTTTGAGGTCCTACACCAATATCGTTCCAAGTAAAAGTATGTGGAGGCGTGCCACCATTAACGGTAACATTCATAAACCCACTTGCTTCCCCATTACAAAAAGGATCGCTTCCTGAACTTGAGGTGCTCAAGACTGGAGGTTCAGAAATTGTAAAAGCTTCAATACTTTGGCAGCCGTTTGCGTCTGTTACTGTTACATCGTATGAACCTTGTACGAGTCCATTTTCAATATTATTTGCACCACTTGTTCCTGATGACCAACTGTATGTTAATGGAGCAACTCCATCAATTGGGTTTGCAGTTGCTGAACCTGTGGCATCACCATTACAAGCAACGTTAGTTGCAGTTACATTGGGTATAATATCATTTGGCTCAGTTACTACTTCCGAAGAGGAGATGGTACAGCCATTATTATCAGTAACTAAAAGGGTATATGTTCCATCGCATAATCCTGAAATAGAAGAGGAAGTAGAACCAGTATTCCAAGCATAAGTGTAGGGAGGTGTTCCATTTTGAACTTGAGTAAAAACTTGCCCATTACAAGTATCAAAACAAGTTGCAGGAATGGCTGCTAAGTCTAATAAAAGAGGATCGGGACCATCGATATCAACTGATTGGTTGGTTGGGAATATTTGGCCTGCATCATTAATTCTTATAATGATTGTTTGTTGAGCAAGATTGAAAATTGTGTCGCCAATAGCAAAAGTTTGTCCGGCATTTGAAGTAAACCTAACGACATAAGGAGGAGCTGTTGGGGCTGATACAGTTACAGAGTCTACAGTTAACCAGCCATCATTTGCACCAGGGCAACTCACATCTTTTTTACTGAAATGAATTATATCAATAACTGCAAAACTTTGACTAGGAATCCAAGTAAAAACTAGGGTTAATAAAAGTTTGAATAGAACTTTCATAGAATATTTTTTATGGCTTTTCACAATATTAGTAGTGCTGAAACCTTGATTTTCGTTGAGTATGCGTTAACTAACAAATATAATTAATTCTTGTTAAGAGAAGTTAATTATCTTGAGAGTACACTATAAGACGCAGAAAGTAGTAAAAAGGTTGACTTTACTGATAAGCTGGGCAAAAAAACTTTTCTAGCTTTTTTTCGATTGTACAGTTTTTTATGCGAAGTACAAATTCGTGGGTTGTTGGAGCAACATTTATTATTTCATTTAATGCATATTCATATGAATAACCAATGCTAATGGATCTCTGAATCTGAAATTGAATTAAGGCATATCCTGAGTTTAAATATTTACTTCCTAAGCCAAAAGAAAACTGTTGTTTGTAATCGAAAGTTAAAGTAAAGTCTGCAGTAGATGAAACAAAAGGAGAAAAGTTGAATAAAATGGAAGGAATATAATGCCATTGTCTTCCTCTTAGTCTATAGCCTGTGATAAGATAATAATGCGCAGATAGCCGATGTTCATTCGTACCAAAGGTCCTAACTATTTCAGGGTAAATTTGAAACATACTTAAGCCAACATAAAAGTTTTTGTTATAAAGAAAACCACCCGGGCTTATTTCTGGAAATATGAAGGAACTTTGTTCATCAGAATTAAATGCGGGGTCAATATTTTTATTTGCAACTCTTAATTGAGAAAAACTTTGAGTTAATTGCTGTATACCAAGAAACACACCAACACTTGCCCTGTAATTTCTTGATAATTTAATATTATAAGCATAACCCAATTTTAAGTTAAAGTGAGTTGAAAATCCGAATTGTTCCCCAATCATGTTTACCCCGTATCCGTGGTAATTTTTAGGGTATTTATCTTCTTTGTCTACTCTAGTATTAAAACTCGCAAAATAGGTTCGGGGTGCTCCTTCAAAGCCAACCCATTGTGTTCTATTACCCATAACAAAATCTCCACATGGCTGAACTCCGGCCAAAGCAGGGTTTAATGAATATTTGTTTAGGTTATACTGTGTGTAGCTTGTGTGCTGCTGACCATTAACATTTGCAACTAGGCTAACCATGAAAAAAAAGAGGGTATATGATTTTGACCCCTTTCTCATCTTACAATTGTTACTGTACCCGCAATGTCATCTTTGATACAATTATCAACTACAGAAATTACATAATAGTAAGTACCTTCGGTAACTTCTTGGCCATTTTGAGTGCCGTCCCAACCCTTACTATTATCATAAGGGCTATTTAAATGAACCAATTGGCCCCATCTATTGAATACTCTAACTTCTGCTGACCTAAAATTTTCAATCCCTAAAATTCTCCAAATCTCATTATAAGAATCCCCGTTTGGCGAGAATGCATTATCAGGGTTAATTAGCTCATTCAGAGGCTTGTATATTAAGTCAACTGTGCTGGTGTCCTTACATTGTCTACCATCAGTAACGATAAGTTGATAAGAACCCAGAGGTAGGTCAAAGAACCCAATACTAGAGGAAACTCCATTTAGCTCATATCTATATGGGGCAACTCCTCCATTAGAACTGATAATGATAATTTCTCCATCATCAACTCCACATCTTGGAAGAACGGTAGAGGTGTTTGTAGAAATACCTTCACAATCTTGTGCACATATTTATATGACAAATAGATTGAAAAATTACGACTTGTTTCATTTCAAGTTGTAATAATAAATAGAAAATACGAATTAACTAATTGAAATTCCGTTTTTTACAGAACTTCCTGGTTGCATCAACTGAAGTTGACCATCAGAATTTTCTGCCATTAAAACCATTCCGTTTGATTCAATACCCATCATTTTTCTAGGCGGAAGATTACAAAGAACTTGAACTTGTTTCCCTATTAAGTCTTCGACTGAAAAGTATTTTGCAATCCCTGATAGAATGGTTCTAGTTTCTATGCCAAGATCAATGCTTAATTGTAATAATTTATTGCTTTTCTTAACAGGCTCAGCTGATAAAATTGTACCCACTCTGATATCAAGTTTAACGAAATCATCAAATTGTATATGCTCTTTAAAAGGAGCTATTTCCGTTTCTTCCATTTCTGTTTTAGTGGATTCTGATTTACTTTTTAATTTATTTATCTGCTTTTCAATAATGTCATCTTCGATTCTACTAAACAAATGTTCTGCCTTGTTTAGTTGTTGACCGTTGGAAATTAAATCAACCTTACCTAAATTTTCCCAGGTAAAGCTTGCCATATTTAAAATTTCAGCTAATTTTTGGGAGCTATTTGGAAGAAAAGGACTTAAGGCTATACAAGCATTTGCTGCAATTTGCAAGCTGATGTTTAAAATGCTTTCTACTTTCTTTTGTTCTGTTTTTATTAGCTTCCAAGGCTCTTTTTCAGCTAAGAATTTGTTTCCTAAGCGAGCAATTGCAATTGCCTCATTTTGAGCATCTCTATATTGTAAGTTTTCTAGTTTTTGACTAACTGACTTGCTCAGCGTTTCAAGTTGATTTTTAACCTCTGAAAATCCTTCGATTGACTCATCTATTGAAGGTACGACACCATCAAAATATTTATGAGTAAGCACTACTGAGCGGTTAATGAAATTACCATAGATAGCGACTAACTCACTGTTGTTTCTCGCTTGAAAGTCAGACCAAGTAAACTCACTATCTTTAGTTTCAGGAGCTATGGAAGTTAGTACATACCTTAATACATCTTGTTGATTTGGAAAGTCTTCATTGAATTCATGCAACCAAACTGCCCAATCTCTTGAGGTTGATATTTTTTTACCTTCAAGGTTTAAAAATTCGTTGGCAGGAACATTTGTTGGCAAGTTAAAACCACCATGTTTTTTTAAGATAATCGGGAAAATTATACAATGAAAAACAATATTGTCCTTCCCTATAAAATGAAGCATTTCAGTTTCTTCAGACTTCCAATAATCTTCCCATTTTTTCCCATGGTCAGAAGCCCATTGTTTGGTAGCAGAGATATATCCTATCGGTGCATCTAGCCACACATAAAGAACCTTTCCGTCAGCATTTTCTGCCGGAACTTTAACGCCCCAATCTAAATCCCTGGTCATTGCCCTTTCATGTAAACCACCATCAATCCAAGATTTACACTGTCCAATCACTTGTTTTCTCCATTTTTTAGGATCGTGGTGAATTTCACTGTTCAGATTTCCGTTTTCAATCCAATCTTTTAACCAGGCTTCCTCGTTTTGCATTGGCAAGTACCAATGAGAGGTTTCTTTTAAAACAGGCTTTTTCTTGCTCAAAGTTGAAATCGGATTTATCAATTCTGTTGGACTTAATGAAGATCCGCACTTTTCACATTGGTCGCCATAAGCATCTTCATGTCCACATTTGGGGCAAGTTCCGGTTATGTATCGATCCGCTAAAAACTGATTGTAATCCTCATCGAAAAATTGCTCATTTGTTTTTTTGGTGAAAGCTTTTTTGGAATCAAGCTCTTTAAAAAAGTCAGAAGCAGTTTTATGGTGTAATTCGCTAGATGTTCTGTGAAAAATATCAAAAGAAATACCGAATTCTTCAAAAGCTTTTTGATTTAATTGGTGGTACTGATCTACAATTTCTTTAGGCGTTTTAGATTCTTTTTTAGCCCTTAGAGTAATTGCAGCTCCGTGCTCATCGGAACCACTAACAAAAAGAACATCCTTATTTTGTAATCGTAAAAATCTTGCATGTATATCTGCAGGAAGGTATGCTCCTGCCAGGTGACCAATATGAATTGGTCCGTTTGCGTAAGGGAGTGCGGCTGTTATTAAGTGCCTTTTTGTTGAAATATTTGTCATCTTTTTTACCTAAAAATCTGATGCAAATATAGCAATGTTAGGTAGCATGAAAACAAAGTGTTTAGGCTAATTAAATTCTATTTTTCTTGCCTTTTTTTAATTCTATGCTTAATCCAAACATTTAAGAATATACCTAATAAAATAAGTACAGTTCCAATGTAAAAACCAAATGACATTTTCTCATCTTCGCCAAAGATTAAGTAGGCCAAAATTATTCCATATACCGGCTCTAAATTGATGCTTAAGCTAACAGTAAATGGGCTTAAATCTTTCATTACTTCTACACTTGCTACAAAAGCAAATGCAGTACAAACAATCGCTAGAATCAATATATAACTTAAATTTGGAATGTTCATTCCAAAATCTCCAAATCCTATATTATTTTGGAAAGCAAGGTAAATTGTAATTGCTATTACACCACCAAAAAGTTCGTAAATAGAGATTCTGGTTGAGTCGTAATATTTAATTAATCTGCCATTAATAACTGTAAATAGTGAAGCTAAGAATGCAGAGATTACACCTAGAATAATTCCTAAGTGATTTGCATCGTTTACTTGATAGATAAAATACAATCCAGAAACTACGAGCAGACCTAATATTATTTCATAAAAAAGAATTTTTCGCTTAAAGTAAAGAGGTTCTAAAAAGGCAGTAAAAATGGAAGCAGAAGAAAGCGCAGCTAAGGTCACCGAAACGTTGGATTGTTTTATTGCTTCAAAAAATAAAATCCAATGAGCAGCAACAATAAAACCTGTTCCTATAGATGAAAACAAACCTTTAGTAGGCATTTTTAAAGACCTTTTTTTAAGTATGATGTAGATCACCAATGAAATTGTTGCAAACAACATTCTGTACCAAACTAAAACCTCCGATTTTACAGTTATCAGTTTTCCTAATATAGCTGTAAAACCAAATATTAGAACGACCAGTTGTAAAAGCCAAAGTGATTTATTCTGAAGTAGAGAGTTCTTCATGGTTTAGTTTGTTATGGAGTATAAAACTGGTTTGCTGGGACTTGCATCATTTTCGAAGCTTGCAATTTGCAGGTTTAGCAGATATAATCCATCCTTACAACTGTTTGGCACATAAATTAATTCAGTTATTGTTCTATGAAGCTGAGGATTGTTAGGATATTCCCAAAAAATATGGTGTGAGGCTAGTTTACCACCATCCTGTTCGCGGTCGACTGAAGGTAAATCAATTAGAAAGTGATCTATTCCAATTTTTGTTAAGTGTTTTATTGCACTCGCCTCAATATATGGTGGATTAGTATTTGAGTATTGTTTTTCTTTTTTAGATTCAGGATTTGGGCTTGTTCTAATTACAATTGCTTTTAAGTCAGCTTCAAATTGAATAGAATTAATTTGTTTTTCAGTAATTACAAAGTCTCCATTGTCAATTTTTTCAGGTTTAATTGTTACGACTTGAGCTAAAAAGAAGAATTTTTTTAAGCATTGATTAATAGAGTATTCTTCTTTAGAAATATGACCAACACACTCGGTATGGGTGCCGTTTCCATGAGGATTAAAACTAATGTTTCTAAAGTTTACACTGCCGCCGAGTTTTACTGAACCGGTAAATTGTTCTGTCAAAACTGGTTTAATAGATACAGGCTCTACATACCATGCACTAACGTTGTCTTTACCAGGCTTAAGTGGGATAGAAATATCAATCGGTTCAGCCAGATTGAAATTGAACTCTTTATTCTTAATTGTAATGACTGCTTCCATAAGTCAAATATCAATAAAAATTGTTGGGAATGGCTGTTGAAAAACCTTATGATTTAAAATCTATGAAAAGAATATTTACACTTTTGCTTATTTTATGTTTTGGCACCCAGTTAATGGCCCAAGACTATTGGAAAACTTATCGTGAATTTGACGGACTTGCAAGCCGGTTAGTAAATTCTATTTCAGTTCACAATAAAGTAATTTATGCTGCAACAGAAAGCGGCCTCTCTGTAATTGAAAATGATGTTATAATTAACTATGACACCTCAAATAGTTCAATTCCTAGTCAACGAATAAGTTTAGTTAAAAATTTCCTAGATACAATTTGGTTAGCAACAGATAGTGGTTTAACTGAATTTATTAATGGTTCTATGAGGCATTTTTCAGATACCAATGGCTTACTGAATAATGACATTCAGGATATGGAGCTTGATTCTAAAGGAAATTTATGGATAGCCTCGTTTGATGGCTTAACAAAATTTGACGGTGATACCTTTATTCACGAAACAGGAAGAAAAATTTTTAACATTGCCATAAACAAAGGAGATAGTGTTTATGCTAATGTTGGCTTTGAAAGTATTGTAAACGTTGCAAGTCCTGTAACAGCAGAGCTATATGATGGAGCTAATTGGACAGTTTTAAGAGATACGAGCCTTAATCCATTTATATCGAAAGCCAATTTTGTGAACTTAAATGACACCTTGGTGGGAATTCTTTCAAACGAAGGTAGGGTTTTTCAGGTTGATTCTATATTTAATCTAAATGAGTCTCAGTTACCTAGTGAGCCAATAAATGTTAGCTTCTTATCTGATATGAAAATGGACTCTAGAGGAAATATTTGGTATTCATTCGCTCCAAGTCAATTTCCAACTTTTGTAGAAGCTGGAATGTTTCGTTTTGATGGGTCAAATTATGATTTCTTTTCTGCCGGTCTTCCTGCAGGAAGAGTATATGACATTGAAACAGAAGGAAACGTTGTTTATATAGCAACTGAAAATGGAGTTGCTTTTGCGGTAGATTCCATTAAACCTGTAAAGTCGTCAACTTTCTTAGAGACCAACTCCCTAAGAGTACGAATTAATGCAGATGGCACACTCTTTAGGTCTGACGATAATGCAAATAATAGTAATGGATTTAATTATCCAAAAGGAACCAATAAAAACATGGTTTACACAAGTGGATTGTGGATGGGTGAAGAATCTGATTCTGCGGATAAAAAACTAGCTATCCAAACCTTTAGTAGAGGCGATTTTTCAATTGGAACCATTAATAATAATGGCAATACTGTTGGAGGAACAATGATTGAAATTACAAATGCAGAAATTGATTTTCACTTAGCAAATTATAGAATGGCAAATTACCAAATGCCAGAATCGAAAAAAGAGTGGCCTGGGAATGGAAGAGCAGATTTTGAAGAAGCGCCAAATCAAGCTCCTTTTGTTGATGCAAATAGAAATGGCTGCTATGATCCCGAACAAGGAGATTATCCTTACATAATTGGAGACAAAGCAGTTTACCTAGTAATCAATGACAGTGGAGAACCTAATACGGGTCAACCAGTTTCAAACTTAAATACAGAGGTTCAAATTTTGGCTTATGTATTCGACCAACCAAACATTCCTTATTTAGATCAAACCCTTTTCGTTAGATATATTATTAATAATCGCTCTCAAAAAGATTATAAAGATCTTAAAACAGGGTTTTACTATGATTTTGATTTGGGTGGGTTTTTAGATGATTATTTTGGCTCGGACCCTGGCTCAGATATTTTTTACACCTACAATGCGGACGGTGATGATCAAGGATTTTCCGGAAACGCTGGTTATGGAGCTGTAATTCCATCTTTAGGAATTAAAATGATTAATACTCAATTGGATGGTTTTATGGGGTATAAAAGTAATAACCCAAACTCCAGAATAACTGACCCAAGAACGCCTGGACATTATTTTAATGCATTAAATTATTTATGGAATGATGCTACCCCAATGACTCAATTTGGCGATAGATATAATCCTTCTTTGAGCAATACAACAAACTTTATGTATAATGGCGACGTTTTTGACCCGAATGAGTGGTCTGCTCTTTATCCTGGGCCTGGGTTGGGTGCAGCAAGCCCAACTGATATCAGAGGGGTAGGAATTGCCGAAGCTTTTGATTTAAAACCAAATGAAAAATACGTTATTGATATTGCTCTTGGAGTGGGCTTAGATTCATCGAATACAAATTATTTGGATAATGTGACCTTAATGATTGATAATTTGAATCGTGCAGCAAACTATCAAAAAAGCTTAGTTTCTATCTTACCTGAAGTAACTTATGCTAGCTGCATAACAGGAATAGGAGATTTTAAAGAGTTAGATGATGAAAGGAGTCAAATAGCGTTATTTCCAAATCCAACGAATGGAGAAATAAATGTATTGGCAAAAGAGAATTTAGAGCGAATAGAAATTTACAATGCTCAAGGTCAATTGGTTTTAAGTATTCTGAGTGAACAACAAGCAATGACGCAAAAAATAAGCCTGCCTAGAAGCTTGCCAAACGGCATTTATGTAGTACAGGCTTTAGTTGTTTCAGGCATTATTTATTCTGAAAAACTAATGTTGAGTAAGAACTAACCTTCAATCATTAATTTAATAGGAACTGTCATTTTTAAGGCCACATTTCTGCCTTTTTGTGTTGCTGGATTCATTTTAGGTAGCTTTTTTAGTGCCATTACTGAAGCCTCTCCCATTTTTGGGTGATTTGTTCTAGCCACAACAATATCTTCTATTTCTCCATCTTTGGAAACTACAAATTGTAAATAGGCTATTTTTTCGCCTGAATCGTATTTTAATTCATTAGGAACCACAAAGTTTTTCTTAATTCTATTGGCAATATCTACCACTGTGCATTGAAACAATTCTTGTGCATCTAGTCCTGCGCAATTGTCATAATGGGCAAAAAACTCAGCTGTTACATGAATTTCATTCTCAACTATTATTTCTGGTGGTAAATCTGATATTATCACAGGTTTATCAACAGGAACTGGGTCTAAATTTGGTTCTACGACTTTAACCGGATCATCAATTTTGTCAACCACTTTTATCTCAGGAGTTTTTGCTTTTTCCTTTTCAACCGGTTCTGGCTTCTCTGCTTCTTCTATCCTAAATCGAAGTGGGTCGAGAATTACTTCTTCCACAGGAACATAGCCATAGTCCCCATGCTTTTCTTCGTATTTAATTGTTGTCCACTCAAAAGCGGTTAAGCTAAGACCAAGCGCAACAATTAAACCGACTAAAAAACGGTTAGTAAAAGAGAATTTCTGATTGGGAGTTTTTGGGCGAGTTTTCATAGTTTCAGGATTTATTGTTTGTTTAAAAACGGGAATAAGTCTTTACAAATTGCCAAAAACAGTCATAAACTTATGTTTAGCTTTGTCAGGGAACGTATATTTTAACTATGTCGAAAAAGAAATCATCTAAAAACAAGTCGAAACCAAAATCTTTGCAACAGAGTGTTTTAGGTGTTTTTCGCTCTATGCCAACTCAAACTTTTAACTATAAGCAAGTAGCAAAAAGGTTGGGGATTACTCAAACTTCTAAAAGAAAAATTATTAATAAAGTAATTTATGAATTGGCGGATAAAGACCTGCTTCTTGAAGATCAGCGAGGCAGATTTAAATTAAAAGCTACTGAAAATAATTTAGACTTATTGGTTGGTAAGGTTGATATGACTTCATCTGGAACAGCTTATATAGAAGTAGAGGGAATGCCTGAAGATGTGTTTATTTCGGAGCAAAACTTAGGAGTAGCATTGCATGGAGATTTGGTTGAGGTTGGAATCATAAAAGTTAAAAAGAGTGGTAAGCCTGCTGGTAAAATTATTCGTTTGATTGAACGGGCTACAACAGAGTTTGTAGGAGTCGTTCAAAAATCGCTCAAGTTTGCCTTTTTAGTGCCGGATAGCAAAAGAATGCCAGTCGATATTTTTATTCCATTAGGAAAATTAAATGGAGCAAAAGATGGCGAAAAAGCCATAGCCAGAATGACCGAATGGCCTGATGATGCAGATAGCCCTTTTGGAGAAATAATAGAGGTACTAGGAAAACCTGGAGAGAATGAAACCGAGATGCATTCTATTTTATCTGAGTTCGGATTACCTTATAAATTTCCATTGGCAATTGAAAAAGCAGCAGAGAATTTGGATGTAAAAATTCACGAATCTGAGGTCAATAAAAGGCAAGATATGAGAAAGGTAACAACCTTTACAATCGACCCAGCAGATGCTAAAGATTTTGATGACGCTCTATCTTTTCAAAAATTAAAAAATGGGAATATTGAAGTAGGCATTCACATTGCAGATGTAAGCCATTATTTAAGGCCCGGAACTGCGTTAGATGATGAAGCATTTGAACGTGCAACTTCAGTTTATTTGGTAGACAGAGTTGTTCCTATGCTACCCGAAGTGCTTTCTAATTTTGCATGTTCCTTAAGACCAAATGAAGATAAATATTGCTTTTCTGCGGTATTCGAATTAGACGAGGACGCAAATGTAAAGAACAAGTGGTTTGGAAGAACGGTAATTCACTCCGACAGAAGATTTACCTATAAAGAAGCGCAGCAAGTTATTGAAACGGGCGAAGGGGACTATAAAGAAGAAATTTTAACTTTAGATCGATTGGCTAAAAAACTAAGAGCTGAACGATTTAAGCATGGTTCAATAGACTTTCATGCAGTTGAGGTTAAATTTAAATTAGATGAAAAAGGTGAACCCTTAGGTGTGTTTTTAAAACAACAAAAGGACGCCAACAAACTAATTGAAGATTTTATGTTGCTTGCGAATAGAAAAGTAGCCTCTTTTATTGGAGCTAAGCAAAAAGCAAAGCCTTTTGTGTATCGAATCCACGAAAGCCCTGACCCTGAAAAGCTAAGCACTTTTAGCAACTTTATAAAAAAGTTTGGCTACCGCATTGATACAACTTCTCCAAAAGGAATTTCTTCAACTTTAAATCGATTAATGACAGATGTTGAAGGCAAAGCTGAAGAGCAATTAATTTCTCAATTAGCTATCAGAACCATGTCTAAGGCGGTTTATTCTACTGAAAACGTTGGGCATTATGGATTGGGATTTAAGTTTTACTCACATTTTACTTCTCCTATTAGAAGGTATCCCGATGTAATGGTTCACCGACTTTTGCAACATTATTTAGATGGCGGAAGTGCTGTAAATCAAGAAGAGCTAGAAGAAAAATGCAAATACAGTTCAGACCGAGAAAAATTAGCCACGGATGCCGAAAGGTCTTCAATTAAGTTTATGCAAGTAAAGTTTATGCAAGACAAAGTTGGGGAAATTTATGCAGGTGTTATTTCAGGTGTTTCTGAGTTTGGGATTTTTGTTGAACTAGAAGGTAACAAATGTGAAGGCATGATTCGACTCAGAAGTTTAACCGATGATTTTTATCACTTTGATAAGGAAAATTATGCGATAGAAGGCAAAAGAACCGGCAAAGTTTATCGAATGGGAGATGAGTTAACGATTAAGGTAAAAAGAGCAGATTTGGTTAAAAAACAACTTGACTTTGAATTAGTTAATGATTTTGACGTTTAAAAAACTACTTTCTTTTATCTGCTTCTTGTTGAGTATAAATTCTTTTGCTCAATTCAATCCGGACTTCTCATTAACTGCAGGAGCAAACTTTCCTGCGCTTAGTTTAAATGATTCTAGGTTAAGTCCCTTAAGTAGCCCATTTGTTGGTGTACAGATAAATGAAGGATTATTTAGGAATTATAATATTCAGTCTTCGTTCTTTTGGACAAGAAAAAGGTCTCGTTTTTTAAGCACAATTGAAATTGTTCAAGAAGGTATAGAGCTTCAACTGGTTCTCCAAAAACAACTTGATGACTTTAGTCTAAATCTTGGGTTTGTTGCAGATTTAAATACAACGAGAAATTTTAAAACAGGCCCAAATAGAAAAGGAACGTACGACCCCGGACAAGATTTGGGCAATGGAAACGGTATTTCGATTTTACTTGGTTCAGGATTTAAAATATCTAATAACCTAGAACTCAATATTAATTATGCAGCAGGAGTCACTAATAAATCGAGCAACATTCAAATTGGTATTGCTCATCGATTTGGAGGTAATTCAAAAAAGAAAACCTTAAGTATTCGAAAACAGAGGGTTTGGGCATCTAAAAATCAGGTTAAAAAACTTAAGGACGGTACCTTACTTTTTCGTTTACAAACTTTACAGCCCAAAATTGATGCGATGAAAAAAGCAGGTTTAATTGAAGAAAGTAAAACGGTTGAGGAGGAACAGAGAGAGTTAAACCTCGGTTTAGTCAAGGCATTTAAGGCTGCATATAAGTTTAGTAATGCTCTGTTCTTTTACAGTCATTCTTCTAATCAAGTCAGAAACAAGAAGTTTTCGAATATATTTTTGAACTATAGTTTAGAAGTTGACTCAAGTATTTCTTTACCAAAACGAGAAGTCATTTTTACAGCAGGCTTTCAAAATATTGAAAGAGATACCATTAAAATTTTTCAGTCGAACGATATGAGAGAAAATTTTGAGCCAATTTATTATGGAGGAACGGATTATACCTTTACTGCACTCGTAATTATGGATGATCAGTTTCAGCAACTTTTTCGTCCGTTTTCTTATTATACGAGAGTTGCTTCAACGTCTTATAACCTAAACACCACCACTAAAATTTTCTTTTATGGCTTATTGTGGAGGAAGAAATACAACTT
>ENA-UZXB01012909-UZXB01012909.1-metagenome-genome-assembly--contig:-Day-2-1m-contig-12909_pt1 | contig 13325 bp, 11 predicted proteins | sample MGYA00260339_ERZ794899 | MGnify/ENA metagenome assembly ERZ794899 | reverse complement strand
TCGGCCAAAATCACGCTGATGGAGGACGGGATCCTGATCGCGCCAGCACCCTATGCAGCACCAGCGGCCTATTACTTTCCCACGTTATCGCGGATGCATGCGCTAGAAGTGCTAAAAGGTGCCGCGCAACTCCGATACGGACCGCAAACGACGGGAGGGGTGGTCAATTTAGTCTCGACGCCGATTCCGGAAGATCCCAGTGGCCGCCTCCAATTTGTCTATGGTCAAGATAGCCAGGCCGATATGCTCGTGAGTTACGGGGGCCAAGTGGGTTCGTTTGGATTCAGCTTGGAGACCGCGCAGCGATCCGGTGACGGTTTTAAAAGCATTGATCGATCTCATGGAGACGCTGGGTACGAGATCGCTGATTACGTCGCCAAGTTATCGTGGCAGGGCACCGACCACGCGCTTCGTTTGAAAGCGCAATATTCGGATGAAGAATCAGACGAAACCTATCTCGGCCTCACCGATATGGATTTTGCGCAAACTGCAGATCGTCGTTATGGGCTCTCGGCGCCCGATCGAATGAGTAACGAACATAAGGGCGTCAGCGTGGCATGGGAGTGGCAGCTGGCATCGGACGCAGCGCTCACGACAACAGTCTATCGGAATGAATTCCATCGCGACTGGTTCAAGCTGTCGGGAGGAGGAAAGCTGATATCAGCCGCTAACCAGGGTGACTTGGATGCACAGGCGGTGCTCGACGGTGAGCAAGACAGCTTGGGCTTGTCCTATAAACACAATAACCGCCGCTACATTTCAGAGGGCCTGCAGACCAATCTAGCCTGGGATCTCGGGTCGCACTCACTGTCGCTGGGCGCGCGCTACCATGAGGATGAAGTGGATCGATTACAGCCCACTGAAAAGTACGATCAGATCGATGGGAGCTTACTGTATCGCAGCACGACAAACCCCAGCTCGAGTAACAACCGCATACAAGAGGCTGACGCTTTAGCGTTGTGGGTTACCGATGCATGGGAAATAAACGATGCGTTACGGCTGGATTTGGCTCTGCGCCATGAGCGGGTTGAGACCGCCGAGGTGCGTTATGCCGACCTAGACAGAACCGATATTGCGTCGCGTCGCGACAATGACTTAAGTATCTGGTTGCCCGGAGTCGCCGCGCTCTATCAGATAGACGATCAATGGTCCCTATTAGCAGGCGTTCATCGCGGTTTTTCACCCCTCGGCGGCAGTGCAAAATCGGCTGAGAAGCCTGAGACGAGCATTAACTACGAGATGGGTGTGCGCTATGACGGCGCATGGTTCGCAGAAATAGTCGGATTTTATAGCGATTTTTCGAATAAAGCGGAGAGTTGCTCCAATTCCCAGCCTTGCTCAAATGGTGCGGTTGGTGGCACGTTTGTCACCGGAGAGGCGGTGATTGCGGGCGTTGAATTGCAGTTAGGGCATGTTTTTCAAACAGGTGATATCGCATGGCCTATTTCTTTGGCCTATACCCACACTCAGGCAGAGGCAAGCCGTGATGACGCTCAGAGCGGCGTGTTAGAGGGAGATGAGTTGGCATCGGTCCCCGGTAATACCATGAGCTTACGGATGGGTGCGCAGATCGGTGCCCGCTGGGACAGCTATGCCGTCGTCAAATACACGGACAGCATGTGCGTCAACGTGAGTTGCAATCGAGACGAGTCTCGCTTTGCAGAGACTGAGGGATTTGTCGTGATCGATCTGGGCAGTCGCTACGCCTTCACCGAGGCGTTATCCGCGTTCGTAAAGTTGGAGAATGCCTTGGATGAGCGCGCTATTGTCTCTCGGCAGCCTGATGGTGCGCGCCCTAATAAGCCGCGTACGGCGATGATCGGTGTCGAGTGGATGTTTTGATCCTGGCAGATTAGAGCCCAGGGCACTGTTGTCTCACAAGCCCTGGAGGCTTAGTTCAATGTGGTTAGGTTAATGGGGCGAGTTAACCCGCCGCGTAGCGGATTGAGACCAAGTACCAGTCATCGATGCCATCAGGGGTCTCTAGGGTAATGTCGGCGCCCACTTGTCTACCCAATAACGCCCGACCCATGGGCGAGTCACAGGAGATGCTGCGGCGGCTGACGTCAAATTCGTCTGGCCCGACGATGCGCCATTCGTGATGCGCGCCTGTCTCATCTTCTACCGTCACCCAGGCACCAAACCACACCCTATTGGGGTCCCCAAGTGGTTCTGACACGATTTGAAGCACGTCAAGTCGTTTGCGTAAAAAGCGCACTCGCGCATCAATTTCGCGCAGTCGCTTCTTACCGTAAATATAATCGCCATTTTCAGAGCGGTCACCGTTGGCTGCGGCTGCGCTCACTGTTTTGGTGACCTCGGGCCGTTCTATTTTCCAAAGGGTATGTAGCTCAGTCCGCAACAATGCCTCACCCTCGGGTGTGATATACGGTGATCCGGGTGTGCGTGGCGGTCGATATCTACTCATGACCCGAGTGTAAAACGCAGCGGTCACATTAGGAAAGATAGAGTGGAGGCGCAGTGACTGTATTTCCGAAGCGACAGGCCCTCGATAACGTGGTCGGCCTCACTGGCTTAAGATGTCAGGCTCGACGCGAGATGGACGAGGTGTCATGAGACGCATACCGACAACACAAGCACTGTTCCAAAGCGTGATGGCCTGTATCGGCGGCCTGTGCTCTCCCGCAACATCAGCTGACCCTTGCGTCTCGCTGCAGGGCGACGCCGTTCAAGGAGGTCTTCTGTGGGGGCAAGCGTCAACAGCCGCTGAGATACGGTTTGCTGGCCAGAGTGTTCCCATTTTACCGGGAGGTTACTTCATAGTGGGGCTGGGTCGGGACATGCCGGCGGTCAACACGCTTGTGGTGTTAGGGGAGCACACATGTCAGCGGGAGGTCACCGTGATGCAGCGCAAATATGCGTTACAACGCGTGACGGGAGTGCCGCAAAAAACTGTGACACCTAGTGAGGAACAGCTTGCCCGGACGCGTGCCGAGCGAGCGCAGGTCCGGGCGGCAAAAAGCCGTCGAATCGAGCGCGCTGACGGGTTTGAGGGGCTGCGAGAGGGGTTTAGCTGGCCCGTCACTGGCCCGATCAGCGGGGTGTACGGCAGCCAACGGATTTATAACGGTACGCCGGGGGCGCCCCATTATGGTGTTGATATTGCCCGACCTGTCGGCACGCCAGTCGCGGCGCCCGCTGCGGGAGAGGTGACGTTAGCGGAATCCGATCTTTTCTATTCCGGCGGCACCGTGATCATCGACCATGGTTATGGTCTCTCGTCCTCTTTTTTGCACTTAAGTCAGGTGTCTGTCGCCGTAGGCGATCGCGTGGCCGCTGGCGATGTGCTGGGTGCTGTGGGTGCGACGGGTAGGGCGACGGGCCCACACCTAGATTGGCGTATGAGCTGGTTTAATCACCGGATAGACCCTCAATTATTAGTGCCCCCAATGCCAGATTGATCAATGCTCTTAAGCGCCTGAGGGCTTATACTCGTCTTTTTATTCAGGGGGTTTTCAGTGTTGGATCCTAAACTACTCAGCGTGCTGGTCTGCCCGGTCAGCAAAGCGCCTCTTGTATACGACGAGGAAAAACAGGAATTGCTTTGTAAGGCAAGTGGACTGGCTTATCCAGTCCGCGATGGCATCCCTGTGATGCTTGAGGAAGAAGCGCGCGCGCTCACCACTGACGAAAAACTCGACTGAGCAGGGCGCTATGACCGATACCATCTTTGGAAAAATCACACGGGGAGAGATTCCCTCTGACTTTATCTACGAGGACGAGCACTGTGTGGTCATTCACGATATTAACCCTCAAGCGCCGACGCACGTTTTGGTCATACCTCGTCAACCCATTCCCAAACTGGTTGACGCTGAACCCGAGGACCAATCTTTGTTGGGCCACTTGTTGCTAGTAGCTGGGAAGGTGGCTAATGACTTGGGAGTGGGCGAGGGGTTTCGATTGGTTATCAACAATGGTGAAGGGGGAGGGCAGACTGTGTTCCATCTTCATTTACACATACTTGCTGGCCGCCCAATGGGGGAGGATGAACTCTCCGCACAGTTTGCCTAAGTATCTGCCACGACGCCGACACGCTAACGAATCTGAGAAAACCGCATGAACACTGCCGATATTCGCGAAGCCTTCCTGAGCTATTTTGAGGCGCAGGGTCACACGAGAGTCACGTCTAGCTCGTTGGTCCCGGTAGACGACCCCACGCTGTTGTTCACCAATGCGGGCATGAACCAGTTTAAGGAAACCTTTTTGGGTGTTGAACAGCGCCCTTATCAACGGGCGGTGACGGCTCAAAAATGTGTGCGTGCGGGTGGCAAGCACAACGATCTAGAAAATGTTGGGTACACCGCCCGACACCACACTTTCTTTGAGATGCTCGGGAACTTCAGTTTTGGCGATTACTTCAAGCGTGAGGCGATTCGCTATGGCTGGGAGTTTCTGACCCAAACCTTAGGATTGCCTGCCGAGCGATTGTGGATAACGGTTCACATCAGCGACGACGAAGCGGCCCAAATTTGGGTGGATGAAATCGGCGTGGATCCAGCCCGACTGTCGCGCCTCGATGAGGATAATTTTTGGCAGATGGGTGATACCGGCCCGTGTGGCCCCTGCTCGGAAATTTTTTACGATCATGGACCGGAGGTGCCTGGTGGGCCACCGGGTAGTGACGATGATGATCTTGATCGTTACATCGAGATTTGGAATCTCGTCTTCATGCAATACAACCGCGATGCTCAGGGCAATCTGAACCCGCTCCCTGCGCCCTCCGTGGATACGGGGATGGGTCTGGAGCGCATCGCCGCGGTGATGCAAAGTGTCCATTCCAATTACGACATTGACCTCTTTCAGGCGCTGATCGGGGCGGTCGCGTCGCAGTTACGCACCGCAGACACAACCAACAAGTCACTCCGGGTGATCGCAGACCATCTACGTTCCAGCGCGTTCTTGATTGCTGATGGTGTGTTGCCGGGCAATGAGGGTCGCGGCTACGTGTTGCGCCGTATTATTCGGCGCGCGATCCGACACGGCAATAAGCTGGGTGCGAAGGCGCCTTTTTTTGCGGCATTGGTACCGGAGTTGGTTGAACAAATGGGATCAGCTTATCCCCAGTTAGTAGAGCATCAATCGACAATTACCACAGCGCTTGACGGTGAAGAAGCGCAATTTGCGCGCACGCTCGACAACGGTATGGCCATACTGGAAGACGCGTTGCGGGCCGTCGCCAATGACGTGATACCCGGCGATGTGATCTTTAAGCTCTATGACACTTATGGCTTTCCGGTCGATCTGACCAATGACATTGCGCGCGAGCGAGGCCTGACGCTCGACTCCGAAGGTTATGAGGCGGCGATGGCGACACAGCGCCAACGCTCACAAGATCACGCTGGGTTCAAAGTGGACTACAGCCAGTCGGTTAGCATTGGCGGGGAGACCAACTTCCTTGGGTATGAGGTGGACGAAGCTGACGGCACCGTGCTGGCGATCCTGATCGACGGCGAATCCGTGGATGCGCTGGGTACGGATCAAACGGGCGTCGTCATTCTCGACCGCACGCCTTTTTACGGCGAGAGTGGCGGGCAGGTAGGCGACTGCGGTCATCTGAGTAGCGCGACCGCGACCGCTGAAGTCACCGACACCACTAAAGCGCAGGGGCATCATTTGCATCATCTGACCGTGACCCACGGAACCCTTACCGTTGGCGATCCGGTTCACGCGAACATTGATGCCGACCTCCGCAATCGAACACGGCTCAATCATTCTGCGACGCACCTCCTTCATGAGGCCTTACGCCGTGAGTTAGGTGACCACATCCTGCAAAAAGGCTCATTGGTGGATTCACAGCGTCTGCGCTTTGATTTTTCTCATGGTGAACCCCTGTCGAGCGAGGTGCTCGGCCAAGTAACCCAAGTGGTCAATGAGCAAATCCGGAAAAATGCCGGGGTGTCGACTGACATCATGTCCATGGATGCGGCCGTCGAAGCGGGCGCAATGGCATTGTTTGGCGAAAAATATGGTGACGAAGTACGCGTATTGACCATGGGTTCAGAAAATTTTTCGGTGGAGCTGTGTGGCGGCACTCACGTCTCGCGCACGGGGGATATTGGACTGTTTTGGATAACGTCTGAGTCAGGCGTTGCCAGTGGCGTGCGACGTATAGAGGCGGTGACCGGCGGCGCTGCCTTGGCTGCCTTTGCCTCACTATCAACGCAAATGCAGCAGGTTTGTAGCGTGCTTAAAGCGGTGCCCGATACCCTGGCGACGAAGGTGGAGTCTCTGCGTGCTGAGGTGCGAGATCTGGAGAAAGAAGCGGCCAGATTGCGTCAGAAATTAGCGACGTCCTCTGGTGGCGACTTGACCCAAGACGCAGTGGAGGTCAGCGGTATCAAGGTGCTGGCCGCGCTGCTTGAGGGTGCCACAGCAGCAACGCTCCGGGATACGCTTGATCAGTGCAAAAACAAACTCGGAACGGGCGTCATTTTATTGGCCGCGGTGGAAGACGGAAAAATTACTTTGGTTGCGGGAGTAACGCCTGATGCGACCGACCGTATTAAGGCCGGTGACGTGATTAAGCACTTTGCCAGCCAACTGGGTGGTAAAGGGGGTGGGCGGCCTGACATGGCTCAGGGCGGAGGTTCCGATGTGGGCGCGTTGCCCGACGTTCTGGTGTCTTTTCCAGCGTGGATAGCAACCCAACTCAGCTGATACCGCTCGCGAGCGAATCGGTTAGGAATGCGCCTGACGTAATAAAAACTTCTGCACTTTGCCGGTGCTGTTCCGCGGTAGCACTTCGGTGTGGATGACTTGCTGTGGCCATTTAAACCTCGCCAGCGTGCGCTCGCAGAGCGCATGCACCGAATCCAAAGAGACCGCCTCGCCACTTAAACTGGCAATCACTGCGCAACCGACTTCTCCCCACTTGCTGTCTGGTACGCCAATCACGGCAACCTCGCGAATATCAGGGTGTGCCATGAGAATCGATTCGATCTCTGCGGGATACACGTTTTCCCCACCGGAGATATACATATCCTTGATGCGATCTTCCACTGATAACCGACCCGTCTCGTCTTTGCGCCCAATGTCGCCTGACTTGAGCCAGTCACCCACAAAAGTCTCCTCGGTGGCATCGGGACGATTCCAATAACCCGGCGTGACGGAGGCTCCTCGCATCCAGATTTCACCTAGCTCCCCAGGGTTTGCTTCTTGGGTCTCCGATGTCATGACTTTCAGTTCGCCATAGGGTAAAGCGCGACCGGCATACCCCATATGCTCTGGCAGATCCGCCTTCTGTGCCATGCAAACGACACCGCCTGTTTCGGTCATGCCATAGACTTCTTGCAGCAGAATACCTCGCTGTTGCCAGTCTTTTAGCATCGGTTCGGGCACCGATTCTGCGCCGGTGGCAGCGACTCTGATCCGACTTAAGTCGGTGTTTTCAATCTCGGGGGCAAGCGACATGGCGCTCCACATTGCCGGTACGCCGCCGATATTGGTAATGCCCAACTCGGTATCGCCGATGGCAGCCAACATCGCGGTGGGATCAAAGGTTTTCATCATCAGGTAGGGAATGCCGAACTTCATTGTCATAAGCACAAATTGCATACCACCAATGTGGAACAGGGGCATCACATTCAATGCCCTTGTGTCGGGGCTGGCTTCGCTGGGTTGGAGTAAGTTGAGCGCCGACGCCAACATCATACGACGGGTGTAGATCACGCCCTTGGGTTTGCCTGTGGTGCCAGAGGAGTACATGATCATCGACTGGGTGTCGCCATTGGCAGGGGCAGCCTGTAGCGCAGCCTCGTTGGTCATTAGGCACGCTTCGTACGCGCTATCACCGCCATCGAGTGTCGTCGCTACGGTGAGATGCGGTATAGCGGCGGCATCGATCTCCTCAATCACGGCTTGGAAAGCCTGATCATAAAAGACCGCTGATGGTGCGCAATCTCCGAGGATATAGGTGAGCTCTGGTGCCGTCAGGCGGAAATTGAGGGGAACATAGATGGCGCCTATTCGGGTCGCTGCAAAAAATATTTCGATGACATCTGAGCTATTGAGTCCCAAATAGGCTATTCGATCACCTCCCGCGATGCCCTCGTGAATCAGCCGGTGCGCTAGCGCATCGACGCGATCATTTAATTGTTGCCAGGTGAAGCGTCGCTCAGCCGACAGGTCATGAACGGCGAGTTGATCCGGCTTGACGCGTATCTGTTGATGCAACCAATCGGCATAGAGTGGGTCGGCAATGGTCATAGTCGAAACGCTTGTTATAGAGAAGCGATCACCCTAGAGGATCCGAGCAACGCTTGCCACTATGACGGATCTTAGTTCTCAGCGACCGCTGAATCGTGTTTAATAACGGATCTCATTAACAACACATTCCACACTATGGCGCTGATTGTCCAAAAATACGGTGGCACGTCGGTTGGTTCGGCAGAACGAATCGGATTGGTGGCAGATCGTGTGGCTCGTTTTAAAAGCGAGGGCCACGATGTGGTGGTGGTGGTTTCGGCGATGTCGGGCGAGACCAATCGCCTGATGGGTCTTGCGCGCGAGGTTCAGGCCAACCCGGCACCGAGGGAACTGGATGCGCTCCTGAGCACAGGAGAAAAGGTCACGACTGCCTTACTGAGTATGGCGCTGAGTGAGCGCGACGTCCGCGCCCGCTCATTCAGTGGAAATCAAGTTGGTATCTTGACCGACAGTGCGCATAACAAAGCGCGTATTCAGGATATTCAAATCGATACGCTGCAAACCGAGCTCGATAATGGCGGTGTCCCCGTCGTTGCCGGGTTCCAAGGTGTTGATCTGCAGGGCAATGTCACTACTTTGGGTCGAGGGGGGTCTGATACCACCGCTGTGGCGCTGGCTGCCGCCTTAAAGGCGCGAGAATGCCAAATCTATACCGATGTTGATGGCGTCTATACCACTGACCCTCGAATGGTCGATGGCGCGAAGCGCTTAGACCGCATTACGTTCGAAGAAATGCTCGAGATGTCGAGTATGGGTTCGAAGGTTTTGCAAATACGTGCCGTGGAGTTTGCGGGTAAGTACAAGGTCCCCCTTAGAGTGCTGAGCAGTTTTGAGGACGGCCCGGGTACATTGATTACGACTGAGGAGAATGCCTCGATGGAAGCACCTGTTATTGCGGGAATTGCATTTAACCGAGATGAAGCCAAGTTGACGGTCATGGGCGTCCCCGATAATCCCGGGATGGCCTACCGCATTTTAGGCCCGGTCGGTGAAGCGAATATCGAAGTAGACGTTATTTTACAAAATAGCCGTGGCGAGCATGCGACTGATTTTACCTTCACGGTGGCGCGCGGCGATATGGAGGCGGCGGCGGCGGTGCTGGCGCCCGTTGTCGCCGAGCTAGGCGCGGGAGAGGTGATCTCGGATGATCATATTGCCAAGGTGTCAGTAGTGGGCGTGGGGATGCGTTCCCATTCTGGCGTCGCAGCGACTATGTTTAAGGCGCTGGCGGATGTCGGAGTGAATATCCATATGATCAGTACTTCGGAAATCAAAATCTCTGTCATCATTGAAGAAAAATATCTTGAACTGGCGGTACGGAGCCTGCATTCTGCCTTCGGTCTTGATATGGTAGAACCTGAATAAGTTGCTAGCTGCGCTGAGAGTGACGCGGTGAAGCAATTTTCTGTAGGGAGGCTGCCCGTTAAGAGCGGCTCGATTGAACAAGGATGTGAACCATGTTGATATTGACACGGCGGGTGGGGGAATCCCTCATGATCGGCGACAACGTGACCATCACTGTGTTGGGTGTCAAAGGGAACCAGGTGCGCGTCGGCGTTGATGCGCCAAAAGACGTGGCCGTGCATCGCGAAGAAATTTTGAATCGAATTGAAGAATCGGCGGCCGAAGAAGCGGCAAAAGACTAGCAAGCTAGACGGCGCGCCATACGCTGGTTGGCGACAGGGCTATTTCGCGGTTTTTTTCACGACGAATATGGTTCACGTCACACCCCAACCGTTTTAGAATGCGTCGCATCAATCCGGAGAAGTGGCCGAGTGGCTGAAGGCGCTCCCCTGCTAAGGGAGTATACGTTAATAGCGTATCGAGGGTTCGAATCCCTCCTTCTCCGCCAAATTGAAAACCGTATCACCGCACGAAGCTACCCCATCACACTAGGCGTTGAAGCCCGCCCTCGGTAAACTCGTTGTTGACCGGACAACTGTTCGGATACGGGAATCGCGGTTGTGCTGATATACACCCATGAAGATTGCCTCGCTCATGAGGTGCCAGAAGGGCACCCTGAGCGAGCAGAGCGGCTGGCTTTTTTGATGGGCCATCTGGAGCGTACCGGATTTCTTCACGATCACTCGTTGCAAATGGCGCCCACATTACCGCGTGGGCTTATCGAGGTGGCGCACGATAGTACGCTGTACGATCAACTCGAAAACGAGACACCCGAGCAAGGTGTCAGTGCACTGGATCCGGATACGTGGATGAGCCCCCGCAGTTTAAGTGCGAGCTGTCATGCCGCTGGTGCGGTATGGCAGGGTGTTAACGAGGTCGTATCGGGCGATCAAGCACGCGTATTCTGTGCAGTAAGGCCGCCGGGACATCATGCTGAGCGGGCTGCTGCGATGGGCTTTTGTTTGCTGAATAGCGTTGCAATTGCAGCCGTTAACGCGCTCTCACTCGCCGCCATTAATCGCATAGCGGTACTCGATTTTGATGTCCATCACGGCAATGGGACGGTTGATATCTGTCGTCATGATTCCCGGATTCTTGTTTGTTCTAGTTTTCAGCATCCGTTTTACCCGGGTCGAATGCATGAGATTGCTCAGACAAATATTGTGAATACGCCCTTGAGTGCTGGTGCTTCAGGGGACGATTTTCGGCGTGCGGTTGCTGCGTCGTGGTGGCCTGCCATTGAGGCGCATCGCCCCGATCTGATATTGATTTCAGCTGGATTTGACGGACACAAATTGGATGACATAGCTCAGTTGCGCCTTTCGGAGGCAGATTACCAATGGGTCACAGAAGAAATTGTGGCTTTGGCAGATCAATATGCCGGTGGCAGAGTGGTGTCAGCCTTGGAGGGCGGTTATAACCTTGAGGCGCTGGCGAGTTCCGCCTTAGTGCATTTGGAAAGTTTAATATGAGGCGTGTGCGATCACTGAAATGGGCGCTGGTTGCCGCAATATCCGTCTCGTTACTGTGGTATTCGGCGAACCAGGCGCAATAGACAACGCATTTGGGATGACACTAAGCCGCGGGCAGTTTATTGACCGCCCATTCATTAATCTGCAGTGATAGCGCCGTATACGATGTTTTTCACCTGTCCTCGAAAATTAAAAACAGAAGAAGGGATCAACTGCGTCATGAAGATGACATAAAGATCCTCAACGGGATCGACCCAAAAGAGCGTGGAAGCCAAGCCTCCCCAGTAAAAATCACCTTCACCCACCGTCCCGGATGCGATTGCATCAGTGGTTGAGGCAAAACCTAGACCGAATCCGACCCCTTCGTTACTGGTTTCTGAAAACCCGCCCATCGCCATTTGGGCTAACGATTGTCCGCCAAGGTGATTGCGAGTCATCAGTTCGAGTATGGGTCGGCCGATCAGCTGCTGGCCGTTAAATTGCCCACCTTGGCGCAGCATGTCGCAAAAGTTTGCATAGTCACCCATTGTTCCGACTAGCCCACCGGCGCCTGAGGGCGCTCGGGGTATTGTGCGATAGCGGCTTGTCTCGGGATCATCCTGCAGTCGGAGGGTTTTATCAGCTGTGCGCTCGTAACAGGCCGCAAAGCGCTCCAATTTGTCATCAGGAACCGTAAAGCCAGTATCGGCCATTGCGAGTGGTTCAAAGAGGCGCTCACGTAAGAACGCATCAAAGGGTTGTCCTGAGATCACTTCCACCAAATAGCCACAGATATCGGTTGCGAGAGAATAGCTCCATCTTGTGCCGGGGTCATAAAGCAGCGGAACGTGAGCGAGTTTTTCAGCAAACGACGCAAGCGTATCGGTTCCAGCGCGCGAGATACCTGCGGCGGCATAAGCCGCATCCACGGGGAGCTCGAGCCCGGGTAGAAATCCGCCGTAGGTCAGGCCCGCTGTGTGGCAGAGCAGATGTTGGATGGTCATGGGTGTTGTGGGAGTTCGAGTGATCATTTCTGAGCCGCTGCCCTCGACCCAAACTCGGTGTTCTCGCCAAGCAGGAATGAACTTATAGACGGGATCGCTAAGCTGAAAGCGACCTTCCTCGAATAACATCATCAGTGCGATCGAGGTGATGGGTTTTGACATGGAGTAAATACGAAAGATCGTATCCTCACGCATTGGTTTGTGGCGTTCTATATCCATCTGGCCCAGCGTGCTGGAGAGTGCGGTGACCCCTCGTCTGGAAACCAGAACGCGGCACCCCGGTATCTTGCCGGGTTGCACGTATCGTGTGTCTAGGTGTTCAACCAATTTATCTAATTTGGTTCGGCTGAAGCCCGCTGCAATTGGATCGGTGTGCATGAAAGGTCCTTTTTTATGCGGCAGGATAAAAGTGCCATACCGGACGTGCGATCGGCACTATTGTGGTGCCAGTTGTGGTGTGCTGATTCAGCCAGATCGAGTGCGCCACAGCAATGGCGCGAGCCCAGCAACTTGACGTGAGCCGGATCATTTTGCCAATGACTCAAAGTGTGAGTTCACGACTCGGGAGCGCAGGATACGATAGATATCCTGAAAGCCCTCACCGTGCGGTTTGCGATATTTCCGCTGTAACCAACGTGTGTCAGGGCCGTAGCGGTACTGTACGAAGTGACTGATCTCATGCGCAACGGTCGCCGCCAAAGCAATTTCAGCAGAGACATTATCCCGAGAGCCAATCACCCTATCGCTCGCAAAGGCCGGATATTCGAGTATGTGGCTTTGTTGCTTTCGAAAGGGGACGATATCGATGGTGACGCCTTTTGCACAGGCAGAGGAGCGATGGCCGGCCCCTTTGATCGTCACCCTGATGTCATTGCGTGCCGTTGGGTAATCTACCGGTAATTCGTAGGCTGCCTTGGTGACCTCCCGCAGGCAACGTTTAATCCACTTCACAACCAGCTGTTTCTCTGCTGCCGCGATGTTTGCTGCCGCACGTATTTCCATATAAAGAGGGTTCTCTGTATGACTGCCATGGTTGAGAAAGTGGGTTCAGCTCAGCCTTGTTTTAGCGGTGCGTTCACCACTGTCGGTAAATTATGACGCACTAAGAGGGAAAACCGGCATCATTTCTTCCGCCTTTTCAATCGCGTTCAGTTCGAATCATTTCGTAACGGTTCAAGCGTGATGGATGTTGTGTGTTTGAGCAGGGGATGATTAATGGTGTTCGTCGGAGGGCTGCTGT
>ENA-UZXB01007270-UZXB01007270.1-metagenome-genome-assembly--contig:-Day-2-1m-contig-7270_pt1 | contig 13340 bp, 9 predicted proteins | sample MGYA00260339_ERZ794899 | MGnify/ENA metagenome assembly ERZ794899 | reverse complement strand
AAGAGATGGAGAATGACCCTGACTTTGCTGATATATCGGAATCTGAAAAGATGAAGGTGGCATTGCCATTAGCTCTAACGGTTGGTGTACTTGAGAGGGTAGGTCTTAGAAATGCTATCAAGGGTACAGGTATGCTAAACAAACTTGTATCGAAAGCTATAGGAAAGTCCACAGCAAGGACTACAGCCAAAGAGTTCACGGACCTTGTAGAGACAGAGATAGCGAGTGGTGTTACCAAAGGTCTGATAAGAGCAGGTGCAGCAGGTGCATCAGAGTTCGAGACAGGATTCCTTCAGGAGATAGCAGACGTAACTGTAAAGGATATGTATAATGAATCAAAGGGAAAGAAAATGTTTGAAACCCCTGATACATTTGTAGATATGATTTCAGATGCTGCATATGCAGGAGCACAGGAGGCAGTAGGTGGCTTTATATTAGGTAGCCCAAGGGCGGTACAGTCAGCAATATCAGGTAACACAGTATTATCTGATGAAGAGTTTCAATCATTAGATGCGTTTGTACAAAATCCTGAACTACTTAATATATATAAAGACAGACTTAAGTCAAAGGTAGTGAGTGGTCTTATGACAGAAAAAGGTGCTGTTAATGAATTTGTAGCCTTAGGAAAAGGGATAGGTATACTAAGAGATACTGAAGCATTTTTCAAAGGAGACATACCTGTATCAGAAAAATCAGAGGCGTTCACTCTTGTTAGTAGAAAGAAACAATTACAGCAAGAGATAGAAGGAGCTGACCCTGAGTTGGTTACACCACAGAGAGAAGAACTCAAGAAAGTAAACGAGAGACTAACAGAAATTTCAAAAGAAGATGCCATTCAAAAGCCAAGCACAGAGACGGTGGATGCACAAGAACCTGCCGAAGGTAGCCAAAAGATGGGAGGAACAGTACCCGGAACAGGGACCATTACCGCCCCGACTGAAGTCGAAGCCGACAAAGCTGCACAGCAAGTCGAGGAAGAAGTAGTATACCACGGGTCGCCAACACCTATAGAGGGAGGCGTTTTAAAGAAAGGTCAGTCGGGTGCTATATTCTTAACTCCAAACAAAGAGTATGCAACGCAATATTCTGCGGATGTAGTTGGCGAGGTTACCACGACAACAATCTCTGAAGAAACGAAAGATAACCTGTTTGATTTAAGGAACCCTGAGCATATTGAGAGACTAAAGCAAGGATACTTAAGGAATAACGAAGACTTAGAAGTAGAATACGACACAGAAGAAAAGGCTCTAAGGGATTATGAGAATGGTCTTAGAAGTATGAGAGAAGCATCTGAAGGGAGGGATGGTCTTAATGATTGGGCTTCGGGAAGTCAGTTTATTGAGTATATGGAAAATGCGGGATTCGATGGAGCTTTATTTGCAGAAAGACCTGCCGGGGTTTTAGATGAGAATATTGTTGTTAGCTATGCTTTGTTTGCTAAAGAGCTGCCAATAGCACAAGTTAAAGCTGCACAGCAAGTCGAGGAAGAGGCAACAACAGAGCAAGAGGTAGAAGACTTTGAGGCGTTTATAGAAAGTGATAATGCACAGTTCCAATTGTCTCAGGGTACTACAGATGAGAAGACAAAAAAGAAACAGACAAGACAGGCATTAAAGGCATTCAAAGAATTAGATAATCAGCCATTAGCTGAGGACGCTGTAGAGGTAGAGCAGCCTGATGTGGCTACAACACCCGTTAAGGTTGAGGATAATAATAGGCTTGCTAATAAGATTAAAAGGTTTAAGATGATTGATATCATAGGCAAGAAGCTAAACCTATTAATGGCTGACAAACTAAAAGTAGAACTAAAAGACCCAACGAAGCCATACAATAAAGAGACCAATCCATATAAAATGATGGGAGGAAACTTCTTCCCGTTGATGGAAGATATGTTTGGTAAGATTGCGTGGGCATCAATCACAGATGCAGCGACAACAAAGATAATAAAGGGTGCGATGGACGGAGACTACTCTGTGGTCTACAATATGGGCAACGGTGGTATTATGTCAAATATTATCATAGCTGAGATGTTGGACGAGAAGATACCTGATGGCAGAAAGGCAGAGTTTTATGAGCTTATCAAAGACAGGGTTAATGAATCAGGTTTGAAAGACGTTAAGCCTGCAAAAAAGCACATAAAGGATAGTACCGATATGAACTCATTCTTTAAGCTATTACAAGAAGAGAAGGTAGAGACAAGGGCTGCTGTTATGGAACTTATCTTGCCTGAAGACTTAGATATAAAGTCAAAGAGTACATTAGAGCAGGAACTACAGGGGCTTGGCATATCAAGAGATAGTCTAATCGAAGAGACGAGCGAGAGCTTTGCTAAGGACTTACCGACAGGTTCTATCACTATGGTGCTTGAGATTACAAATAAGGATGGTATCAAGGTTAGCGAGCTAAAAAAGCAGCTTGATAAAAAACTTAAAAACAAAGAGATAACAGAAAATCAGTACGACAAGGGTATAGAAGATATCATAGCGTCTGCAAAGATGACACAAGAGCAGCAAGAGGCTGAGGGTATACCAATCCATAGTAACTACCCGTACTATATTAGAGGTAGGGCAGTTGCAATGATGGAAGAGACTGTGCCATTCTACAAAGTGATTAAACAATACTCTGATACCCTTCAGGAAAGAGTAGTAGGGAAAGATTTGAAGAAGGCAAGAGGAGTAAAAGAGGGTCTCAAAGATTTTGAGGAACGAGTATACACTATTATTAACAAAGCTAAGGGAGATAAGGTATCAACAGTAGACAAAAGGGCTGCGATACAAGAGGTACTTGATTCAGAGGATTTCAAAAAATTAAAAGTTAAGGACAGGAAAGTAATCAAGCCGCTATTAGAACAGGCTTTAGAACTAAATAGCAAGGCAAAGATAACCGAAGTGCTTGCAGTAGCAGAGACTCCTTTGGCTAAGATGAGGAGATATAGTGCAGCCGAGGCACAGGCTGCCGCAATGACTTCAGCTATGACAACAAGTAGCACAGCGTATGCGATATCTGATTATGTGGCATCTGATTATGAAACATTCTTAAATAGGATTAGCAAGTCATTCCCTAATGTAGAAGTTGTAAGCACACAAGAAGAGTTTGACGCACTAATAGAAGACGTATATGCTAAGAGTCTGTCAACTAAAAACCAAACTATATATGGTGCTGTATACAGGGGAAAGCTATATCTAAATCCAAGGCAAAGAAACTTCAACACTCCTATACACGAGTATGGGCATATATGGCTTAACACAGCGAAGCAGGAAAGACCTGACCTATACAAAAAAGGTATGGAGCTTATAACCAAGGATAACGCCTACATAGAACAGATTAAAAATAATCCTGACTACATCCGTGTTGTGAAGCTAATGAAGAAGGGTGGTGCTACAGATGCTGAGATAGATAGCTACATAAAAGAAGAGGCATTAGCTACAGCCATAGGAGATAAGGGTGAGGCATTCGTTAACGCATCTGTAAAGAGAAACTTCAAAGAGTGGCTTACTGATTTATTTAAAAACATTCAGAAGCTATTTGGTATATCTACATATACATCAGAGCAACTTCAGGATATCACGTTAGATGAGTTCTTACAGGGGATTACAGTAGATATACTATCAGGCAAGGAGGTGTTTAAAGATGCAAGTACCAAAGCGTTTTCAGATTCATTGCAGTTGATGACATCTACCGATACAAAGGGATTAACCCCAACACAGATAATCCAATTAGGTAGGGACAACAACTTTAAAGATAGCACTATTAAAGATTATTTAGTACGGATTAAGGGCAATAAAGTCAAGGATATAGATTCACTACTAAGCACACCTGTAGACTTATTTTCTGATAAGTTCCCTGAGAGTTTTAATAATATCGAGGGCGGTGCAGCAAAAGGTACAAGGCTGTATGACAGAGTAAATAAATTTGCCAATAAGCTTATACAGAAAAACAATAAGAACACAAGGCTAACAGACTTAGAGTTAAATGCTAAGGTAGAAGAGTTCGCAAGAGAACAGAAGAAAGACTACATTTCTAATAGTCAGCTAAATGATAAGGTAAGAGAGTTTAGAGAAACACTTGAGGCAAAAAACTCAAAGCGTAAGAAGCCACTAACTGCTTCGCAGATAAACGCTAAGGTAAAAGAGTTCAGAGAGTCTGAGATAATAGCAAGGGAAGATACGAACAGTATCATCCAAGAAAATATTACAGAGTTTAAAGACAACCTAACTAAGTCTAATAATAGAAAGGCTCCACTACTTTCAAAGCAGGATATTGTAGATAAGACAATAGAGTTCTTAGAGGCACAGCCTGAGTATATAGCCGAGGCTGATACATATACAGTAGGTAGCGAGAAGAAGGGGACAAAGGAGACAAAGAGACGAAAGGGGTTATCCACACAGCAGGCATCTATGTTAAGCGACTTGCAGAAAGTTATTGGTATTAGACCATCACAAGATATGGCAGCTAAAATCAGTAAGGCTCGAAGGATGATTACACAAAGGAAAAAAGGTGCAAGAGATTTAAACGCAATAAAAACAGAGCTAAGGAACTTTATCAGAAAGACTATACCAAAAGCCACGTATACTAAACCTGAAGTGATAAACTTAATTAGAAAGGTTAGCATTGCGAATGAGGCAAACATTGATAATATATACAATGAGGTATTAGAGTTTACAACTAAGAAGAATGTAGAGATACTATCTAAAAATATTAATAAGATTTTAAGTGAGACATTCACTAAGGTTGAAAGCGGTAGGCTAAAAGGTGTAAAGATTGATGTCGCAAGCAAGGAGAGAATTGATGCAATCAAAAAGATGTTAGCTACTGAAGAGATGAGTGCTGAAGATATTCTTAATGCTAATGTCTTACTAATGGCAGAGTATGTTGAATTGCAACAAAATCCTGAGCCGACTGTTGAGAGTCAATCCAAGATGTCAGACATTCAGATAGCAATGGAATACAATAACTCATTGCTAATGGAAGATACTGACATAAACAAGGTTACCTCTTTGGATTTAGTAAGCACATCTCTTGACGAGCTAATAGAGGATGGTGTCACAAGATTAGATAGAGAGCTACAGATGGCTTCTCAAAAATACAAGGAGACATTTGAGTATATATATGAGGATGTTGTTGGGGAGCGTATTGATATGGACTCTCCTGATGCCAAGACAAGATTAGACAAGGCAAAAAGAAACAGAGCCACTAAGGCTGAGAGGGAGAGAGTTGCCGGCAATATCAAACGTGCGTTGAACATTATAGGTAGAGGTATATCTAATGTCTTTACATCTGCCGAAGCACTCGATGGATTGATGGATAAGATTTCGTCACTACCGGGAGAGATGTTTGGTGGCAGGACTCAGGAGATAATTACAGATAGGATTGATGCCGCATTAAGAGAGTTCAAGGGTAGGAAGATGGATGTCTCTGAGGAAATCAGAAAAGAACTTGAAGAAATCTACGGTAAGAAATGGAAGGCAGAGGCAATAAAAAACACAAAGACAATTGGGACTGAGATATATAGGGATACACAAGAGATAGCTGATGCAAAGAAAGCATATGAAGCAAATCCTAATAGTGCTACAAAGGAAAGTTTAGCTAACGCCATATTAAACAATGAATTAATCTTGAGTCCGAATGAGATGTATTATTACTACAATCAATTCAAAGACCCTGCAAACCTTGGAGCATTCTCAAATATGTTTTCTCTTGAGAGCATTAGTAAGAATGATACACAAGAGGAGAAAGACCGCAAGAATGGAATAAATGAGGCGAATGCTAAGAGGGTAATGGATGAGGTTACATCTAAGCTGACTCCTGAATTAAAAAGATTTGCTGATTGGCAGGTGAATGAGTTTTTCCCTAAGCTGTATGAGAGATATAATGCTGTATATAAAAAGATATACAGGACCAATATGCCTTGGAATGAGTTCTATGCAGGTAGGATATACAGAGAGGGAGTTGAACTTGAGCCAATGGATTTACTCGCAGGATTAAATAGCTCATCTATGTCAGCAGTTACAGCAGCATCAAGCAAGATGAGGCAAGCTAACAATTTAAAGATAGCTAAGATGGATGGTACTAATGCATTAGCAAACTACCTTGAGGATATGGAATACTTTGCAGCATATGCAGAGGTTATAAGGGATGTCAATAAGCTATTTACTAACGAGTATATTTCTGATGCCATAATAAGTATGCACGGGAAGACTACAATGAATCTAATAAACGATTCTATTAAGAAGATAGCAAACAGAGGCGTGGCTAATACAACAGCAGACAGCCTTGTTAATGGTATGAACACCATATTTGCTACATCAAGAATTGGATTGAGTCCTGTTATTGCAATTAAGCAGTTGACATCTGTATTCACATTTGCTAATGATATTGGTATAGGTAATTGGGTAAGCTATGCAGGCAAGAGCATACCTGAGATATCAAAGACTTGGAAGGAAATAATTGAAAACTCTACATACCTAAAAGATAGATATGGCGAACAGATATTAAGAAATATAGAGAGCTATAGTGAGTCGTCAATGAAAGATTTTGTACCAAACCCTACTAAAGAATTCATTATGAATGTCATACTGTACAATGTTAAGTGGGGAGATAGGACTGCTATTATGGTAGGTGGTATGCCTAACTATAATTTCTACAAGGCACAGTATAAAAAGAATAATCCCAACGCTACCGAACAGGATGCTATTGACTATGCCATAGTAAAGTTTGAAAGGGATACAAAGAGAACTCAGCAATCAGGTGACCTTCCTGATAGAGATGTATTTCAAACAGGAAGCCCACTTGTAAGGGCAGCGAATATGTTCTTGACAACACCAAAGCAGTATCTAAGAAAAGAGATACAGGCAGTAAGGAATCTTAGCAGGAAGGTTTCACAATGGGATAAAAATGCAGGTAAGGGTACAGTAACAGAGAACATAAGAACCTTTCTTATGTACCACATATTTATGCCTGTGCTATTCCAATATATATCCGCAGGGCTACCGGGATTGTTTGCTGATTGGGAGGATGAAGACGAGCAAGACTTATTGAGAGCAGGGATACTTGGTAACCTTAATGCATTATTTATAATAGGTGAGGTTATTACAGGCATTGGAGATTATCTTACTCATAAGCCGTGGGCAGGTGAAGGTACTAAGTCAGTTGGTTTACTAAACCTCTCATCACAATTGTTTAAAAAAGCAAAGAAGGCAAGAGAAGCAAAAGACCTTGAGAAGAAATCTAAATATTGGAATGACTTTATCTTTGAGTCTGCAACAATAACGGGTATACCTGTGCCAACATTAGCGAGATTGTTTGAAAACATAACAGATATAGGAAGCGATAATGATATGGGTAAAGATGTCTTGAGACTTTTAAACTTTTCTAAATACCAAATAGATGGTCCGACTAAGACTAAGGCTAAGGCTAAGGCTAAGGCTAAGGCTAAGGATGATAGTGTAAGCACTACACCGGGATACTTTAGGAGGGGTACTAAAAAGAAGAGACGTTCACGAAAGAGGTCTTCAGGTAAACGAAGATTTTTTGTAGATTAGAGACTTGTAACTACCCTATATATAACATACAGTAGCATTGAGTTTAATGCCAATGCTGCTGTAAATTCTAAGTATTTTTTTTGATTACTGTTCATTCTATTAAGTTAGTTTAACGCCCTTAGATATGTCGAGGTATCCTATCTCCTTGGAGATATTATTCCTTCCATTAAAATCAGTATGCCTTGGTAGGTCTTTCATCTCCCACTCAACATCCCCATACTTTAGTAAGTAAAAAGCCCACACCCCTTCAGGTGTAGAGTTGATGTATACGGGTCTTGTGCTATTCTCTTTAGCCCTATCCATTAGTGAATCATACTTCTTCTTCTCAATGATTAGACTGTCGTAGTGCTTTCGTCTGCACTTCAACTCTATGTCCATCTCGTATGCCTTTGATATGCAATCGTGACGAGATGTCTCATCATTAGACTTCTCTAAGTCTTGAAAGAAGTATTCCTTTAGAAAGTCAAACAGCTCGTGCTCCTTGAAAAAAAATGTGTAGTTATATTTCATCTTCTAATGAAGACTCAATCTCCCTGAGAAAAGAGATTAAGTCTTTTAGTTCTTTCTTTAGTGGCTTAAATTCTCGGTCAACTAAAGACTCGTATATAACATTAGAAGAGTCGTTTATTGTGTCCATCAGATAGTTAATGTGAGCTATTCTCTCTCTGTCGTATGCTGATGGTTTTGCCATTGTGTTATTGTAATCCGTTATAGAAATGATTCAACTTCTTTAGCACCTCATCTTCTGCCCCAATTCGAGTTCGCTCTTGTATAAGTTTAAATATATTTTGGAGCCTGCCCTTTGTCTTGTAAGATGATTCAATGCTTTGTTTTAATTCTTTACGTTCGGAATATAAGTCATTTATTTTGTTTTGCAAAAAAAAGATTTCCTTAGTTAGTTCTGAATTTGTAAATTCAAATACGTGACCCAAGTCATTTACGAACGATTTCCTAACAACAGCGTAGTCTTCGCTCAATGCCTTGTCTGTTTTTAAGTACCACTCAAATGTTTTTAAGTAGTGGATAACACTTGTGTGGTCTTTCTTTAGGAACCTTCCTATCTCAGATGGTCCATATCCTTTCTCGTGCATTATGTAGGAGAACATCATACGTGCCTCTACCTTTTCTTTTGTTCGGGACTTATCTTTTATTACATCCACGCCTAAGTGGTGTTGGATAATGTCCTTTAATGCGTTCATTCTTACTGAGTTCTGTGTCTCTTTAGCTGTCTGTGTCTGTGTTTGTGTTGTCATATTTTTTTTTATTTAAGTAAAATTGTATTGATTTATCTAAGTTAATGTAATCTAAGTATGTGTCCGAGTCAATAGACTCGAAGTCAAGTAGCAATGGTAGTTCCCCTGCCGTGTTTAAAAATTCTATGCGAAAGAATAATGGAGACTTTCCCTTTACCACACCAACCATCTGCTGTGCCCATCTATCCTCTATTGGTAGGTAGTCTGTAACACTAACAAGCTGTGTGAGTATGTCGTCTGCGTAGTCTGTGAAATCAGATAGGGCTTCAAAGAACCACCCATCCATCTCAAGTCTTCCTACTATTGGATGCTCGTCACCCTCTGTATACTTCTGTTCTGAATCCATATCTTTCTAATTCTTTTAGTCTGTACTCTTGAAGCGAAGATAGCTTTCCCTTGGGAGTCTTTATCTCGCTAAATAAAACATCTGTGTGTGGTGGTATAGCCAACAGGTCAGGTATACCATTCTTATTTGTAGTGGTTAGCTTTATCACATAGTAACCCTCTGCTTCGAGCTGCTTAATTCTCTTGGTCTGAATCTTCTGCTCGCTCATATCACAAATATAATGAATCCTTTTCTATAATGTGTAACCCTTTTTGCTTTTTAAAATATAGCATAAACTCTTGGTCGTTATGAGAACCGTATCTTGGCTTTCTCCCACCTATCTTCCCTTGAGAAACTATCTCTTTGGTATTCCCATAGATTAAAACATCTATACAGTCCCATATAATAATAGATTGATGCCCTTTATCTACTAACTTAACCATCTTCCTTGCTGCTAACGGAAGTGGATACGCATCTGATAAGTTTTTATTTCTACCTTTAACTTCTATATAGCAAACCTTATCATCTTTTGTAACTTTAAAGTCTATATCATTTTCACTTAGCTTCTCCCAATCGGCAGAAAACTTTTTACAGAACAAGGCTATAGCATTGTTCTCTCTATCTATATCTTTTTTAGTTTCAAATCTCATAACAAAGTCTTTTTAAAATGGTTAACAGTAAAATCTTTTTTCTTGCTGACAGCTTTATATATATCTCTCTCTATGCCACCCTTGGCAAAGACCCAATACACATCTGACTCAAGCCTGTCCTTGGTTGTCATCCTATCCCGGCTCTGCCAATAGCTTGTAGCACTAAAGTCTATGTTGTAGTAGACAAGAGCCTCAGCCTGTCGTAGTGAGATACCCTCACGACCTGACACTATCTGTAGTGCTATCGACTTTTGTGTGTCTTCAAAGACACTAAGCTCTGTAGTTAGATTATCCTTTCCGTACACCTCCATCAATGCGTTCAGTTCTTCTTTAAACTTATAGAAGATACCAATCTTAGAGTCAGCAAAGTTGTCGTGGATATACTTGGCTTTACTCAAGTCTATAATCTTAGAGTTGCCCGACTCAAACTTAACCGTGCCTGAGTATATCTGATGTAGCTTCATCATTAGCTTGACAGGTGTGTCACCAAGTATGGTCTCCTCTTTGCCCTCTACTACTAAGTTCTTCTTTAGCTTGCCTGCTATGCTGTGTGTTAGGTCTGACATCTCTACCTCAAGTACGTGCTCTCGTGTGTCTACCTTGAAGCCTGCCTCCTTCTGAGTGTACGCAATAGTGTACGGCTTCATAGCGTCTAATATAGTAGTCAACCCATCCTTATACTCGTTGATAAATAATCCGTTTATCTTTCTCTGCTTTACTATCACGTAGTCTTTAGCAAACTTATAGAACGATACATACTCCTTGAATGGGTTAGATGGTATGGCATATACTTGGTGGTACATCTGACTATAAGACTCAGGTGTTGGCGTACCTGATAGCAGTATCACGGATGCCTTGGTCTTCTTAATCATATCCCTTACTGCCCTTGCCCTTCCACTTGGCTTGGGGTATGCTCCCATACTATGAGCCTCATCGCAGATGATAACATCAAACTCAATTGAACTATCAACCTTGTGTAGTGACTCGTAGTTTATAACCACTAAGTTGTAGTCAGGTCTGAGTAGATTAAAATCATTCTCAATACTACTGATTGCCTTCTTCTTTGTTATGAACAGGACATTCTCACAGCCCATAAGCTGCGATATCCCCATACTTGTAAGTGTCTTGCCTGTNNCTCTTGATAATCTCTGAATTTAATTTGTTTTGGTTTTTCCATTAGTTCTTTGTAGTGTGTTAGCGATGCCTTGGTCTTGGCATCTAATTCATTGCTTGACTCGTAGACTCTCGTCTTTACGATGTGTGCAGCCCGACCTCGACCCACCTTCTTTTCTTTAGTTCTGAATATAATATTGTGGAATATCTCGCATTGTCTATGCATCATCTCGTCTGAAAATCCTGCTATCCTTTTAGTTATCCCACTCTTATACTCTCCCTTTAATATGCGTACCTTATCCATATCTTACTAAAGACTTATAGGCGTTACTCGTTTAATCATTATCCACTTTCCTGTAGATGTCCTACCTGTTTCGGGTTGTATGCCTGTAAGATGTGTTCCGTATGCGATGAGCCATCTATTAAACATAGTTGCACTAAGTGATTGTTGGTCAGGGTAGTCCCTCTTAAACTCTGCAAGTAGACTGCTTGTCTCAATCCTTATGCCTGTCTCTAATGAGTCCGCCTTTTCTGAGCCTTGTACTAATCCACACCACTCAATGAAGTCGTGAGATGTCTCAGCAGATAGCTGACGAATCTTTAAGTTTATGAATCTGCTTTTTACTAATCCTGTTTTTAGGAATCCTTGTAGGCAAGATATCATATAGTTATCAAATAGACACCACTCATCCTCATCCCACTCGGAGAAGAAATGTTTTCCAAACTCATCAAGAGGAGTGTAGTTCTTATTGTATGCAGAGTGTAACTCTACTTCCCACTTGCGTCTTGCAAATGAATTGCCTGTACCCTTGATTGCGTAGTTAGTTGTTATCCCAATCTTAGGAGAACGTGAGAATGGTATCTTGATTGCATCCTTATTCTTCTTCTCCAATGTCATACCCTCCGTAACTACACTAAACAATCTCTCAAAATCAAAGTTCTTCTTGACATCATCAAAGCATAGTATCTGTGTGTCTGCTGATACTAATTGGTATGGAAATGATTTCTCAAATGCAAACTGTTTTCCATCAATCACTACGACCTTCTTCATTTGAGATAGTGCGTTCATAAACAATCCCTTTCCTGTACCTCCTTCGGGGTTATCTGATATAACCTCGTCATTAAGTATAACGGCAGGGCAGTAGCTAAGGTTCTTATGTCCGTGCATCATAAATCCAATCGTGGACTCCATAGTATTCAGCCTGTCAGTATCGTCATTACATATGCGAGATATAAATACCTTGTAGTCTGAACCCTCTGCATCACACATCGTAAATTTCCTATCTATTACGTGGTCTTTCCAAACATATCCACCCAAGTCAAGATAGTCAATATGCTCTACACCATCCTTAGTAATCTTTACTGCACAATTATTGTAATATAAAAACGAGGTATCCTTAGAGTCCTCAATGAAGTAAATGTCTATGGTTGATAGCAAGGTAAGGAACTCCTCTCTAAAGTACCTTACAGAGTCTGCAAAGTGGTTGTACACCGAAAGGTCATCTAACTCTATGAGGTAGTTTAAAACAAAATCCTTAATCTCTTTCTCTGATGTGTGGTCAATTAGATTGTTTGTAACCTTTACAAACACATAGTTCTTGCTGCCTTCGGGGCAGTATTTGTAGAAGCCATTGTCCTCAAGGAATTTCTTAAAGCTAAAGTGTACTAATTTTATAACACCCTTCTCGTTCTTTTCCCAAAAGGTTTGCTGTGCATTCTCCTTTTCAATTATATTTATTACAGATTCAATATTATCGCCATCAATCCCTGCGTCCTCTAACTGAAGGCGAATCTCCTTTTTTGATACACCCCTCATCATCTTAGACTTGATGGCATTTACCTTATCCTCATCCTCATAATACTTCGTTCCAAAGTTTTCAGTTTTTGAATAGGCAGAGTCTATCGTTCTCTGAATCTCTGCCTCAGAGAAGTCATTGGCTGCATCCTCAAATTGGTTTAGTACATACACCGCAAGTGATTTGTTTATACCATAGTCATTGAACGCAGCAGCAAGTACGTATGCGTGTTGGTTTCTCTGTCCATCTGACATAGGGAACTTCTTTGTCCACCACTTTACTAATATGTCAACCACCTTGTTCTCATCTGTGATTGGTATCGTTGGTGTATCTCTGTGCCTTACTACCTCATTGTACTCAGGCTCTGCTATCGTATCCCATAGAGACGACTTTTCGTTGATGTGAATCAATGGGTCATAAGACTCGTAGCATACACGAGATATATTCTTTGATGTCTTGTCAAAGTATTTACTATCAAAGTATTTCTCAAGTGAGTTGAAATAGTTTACGTGATTGTTTATATCCGTAGGTATCTTTATCAAAGCCTTTAGACCATTACCTGATGGAGATATGAATGCTGAGTATACATATTGGTCTTTGCTTAATCTCTCTTTGTGTTCGAGAAGTATTTTCTTTTTCTCGTATCCATCAAAGTCAAGGCA
>ENA-UZXB01000601-UZXB01000601.1-metagenome-genome-assembly--contig:-Day-2-1m-contig-601_pt1 | contig 13342 bp, 16 predicted proteins | sample MGYA00260339_ERZ794899 | MGnify/ENA metagenome assembly ERZ794899 | reverse complement strand
ATGGGATTCTTCAATGAGCCTGGTCAAGACGGGATTAAGGGATTTTTAAATAATGACACTGTTGTTTACTGCTTTCTTGGCATTGGATTGGTTGGAATGGTTATAGATTTTGTCTTGCTTTATAAGAGAATAAAATCGAATCAAAAAAAGGCGGCTGAAGAGGATAAGTATCAAAGTGAAAATGAACTCAAAGACCAACATCGGAGTAGATAAGAAGGTTTTTTGTCGCATTAAAAAATGGTGGGCCCAGTAGGACTTGAACCTACGACCAATCGANNCGATTATGAGTCGACTGCTCTAACCAGCTGAGCTATGGGCCCTTAAAAATTTATTGCTCGTCGATAAAGCTACGCAGGTGATCAGAGCGGGTGGGGTGACGCAGTTTACGTAGTGCTTTAGCCTCAATTTGTCGAATACGCTCACGAGTTACATCAAACTGTTTACCCACCTCTTCTAGGGTGTGGTCTGTGTTCATGTCGATACCAAAACGCATGCGTAGAACCTTGGCTTCTCGTGCAGTTAAACTGCCTAGTACACCACGTGTTGAGTCGGTGAGGTTGCTCTTGGTAGCCTCATCAATTGGCTGGGCAATGGTGATGTCTTCAATAAGATCGCCAATGCTTGCATCTTCGTCTTCACCAATGGGAGTCTCCATGGAAATGGGCTCTTTGGCGATTTTAAGGACCTTACGAATCTTATCTTCAGGCATTTCCATGCGCTCGGCCAACTCTTCGGGCGACGGCTCTCGGCCCATCTCTTGCAGCATTTGGCGAGAAATACGATTGAGCTTATTGATCGTTTCAATCATGTGCACAGGAATTCGAATAGTTCTGGCCTGGTCGGCAATAGAGCGTGTTATTGCTTGTCGAATCCACCATGTCGCGTAGGTTGAAAACTTGTAACCACGGCGATATTCAAACTTATCTACGGCTTTCATTAAGCCAATATTACCTTCTTGGATAAGGTCTAAGAATTGTAGCCCGCGATTTGTATATTTCTTAGCGATCGAGATCACAAGGCGTAAGTTTGCTTCCACCATCTCTTTCTTTGCGCGCCTTGCCATGGCTTCACCAATGGTGAGACGTCTATTAATGTCTTTTATTTGTAGGATGGACAGGCCGCTCGTTGTTTGCACCTGTATGAGCTTCCGCTGAGACCGTAAAATTTCTATTTCTTGATTAGCAATGCCATTTGAGTAGTCGGCTTTTGCTTTNNCCTGGGAATGACTTGATAAACTCTTTACGCGGCATTTTTGAAAAACGAATGCAGAGTTTCATGATGTTGCGTTCTTCAGCTCGGATCTTTTCTACCGCAGCGCGAATAACTGCCACTAGAGGGTCAAACTGACGAGGGGTCAACTTCAGAAACTTAAATAATTCACCGAGTTCCTGCATATTTTTTATAGATGCATTTCCGTCGCGTCCGTAGCGTGCGACAGATTTATCTGTTTTGATCATGAGTGCACGAATTTCTTCAAAGCGTTGAGTGGCTTCTTCTGGATCTAAGCCACCTTCGTGCTCTTCTTCTTCCTCTTCTTCGTCAATTTCTTCACCGTTAGCAATTCTTTCTGCTTCGGCTGCTTCAGCCGCTTGTTGCTGAGCAAGTGCTGATGGAACATGCTCCATGGGGTTTAAATAGCCGCTGATAACATCAGTGAGTTTTCTCTCTCCCTCAACAACCTTGTCCCATTCAGCAATAACGGCGGCAACATTTGAAGGCCAGTCTGCGACTGCGGACATTAATTCTCTTGTGCCTTCCTCAATTCGCTTGGCGATTTCAATTTCACCTTCACGGGTCAAAAGCTCAACTGAACCCATTTCTCGCATGTACATGCGCACAGGATCTGTTGTTCGATGCTGCTCAGACTCTACAGACGCAAGCGCAGCGGCCGCTTCAGCAGCAGCAACTTCATCTGGGGTGTTGTCACCGGACATCATGAGCAATGTTTCTGCATCGGGGGCAGTTTCAAACACGGTAATTCCCATGTCATTGATCATTTGAATGATGTCTTCGACCTGTTCAGGGTCGGCTATATCTTCAGGTAGGTGATCGTTCACTTCAGCGTAGGTTAAGTAACCTTGTTCCCGTCCTTTGGCTATAAGGTCTTTGATACCAGATTGTTGCTTATCATTGCTGTCAGTCATAGGGCCGTCTTGCGTAGTTAGAGGTTGAAAAAATAGCGCGCAATTATAGCGAATAAAAATCCGCTTGTCTCAGTCAAACTTATCTTTATTTTACTTACTTATATTTTCTTAGTTTAGACCACAAGTCGTTGTTTTATCTTGTTTTTTAAGTCACTCGATTGTTGGTCATTAGCCAGCTGCAATCGTATCCTGTGTAACTGCTTAATTTCCCGCTCGCTCAGGGTTTTTTGTTCAAGTAAATGGAGCGCTTTTTCTTGGATCGGTAAGGCATCAAACGCGCTTTGAATGACATGGGCTAAAGCATCACTGAACTCTTGATGATCATCACGTCCTGTTCCGACTGGCGGGTGATAGAGCTCACTGGCAGCGAGTGACTGCAGTATCTTTGTCTCAGCTTGATTGCCATGAGTTCCCAGCCAGTAGGCAAAGATATGAGATGGTTTGTAGTGGGGGTTTTTCTTAGCGACATCAAGAACTCGCAGGAATAGCTGTGTGTCTTGATCAGTAGACTGCTTTAAAAATCCGATATCTTCTGCAGCCTCTGCTAGAGCGGGGTGGTTAAGTAGTAGCGCAGTGATAAATTTTATTGGAGAAAGGCGAATTTTGGAAGCCCGGGTTGGGCGCATATCAGCATAATCGTCGGCTTCCAAAGAGCTATCTTGCTCGGGATAGTGATAATCGTTGGAGGAGGCATGATTGTGTTGGTCAGTGGATTGGGTTTGTGAGCCTGTTTCGTGATTGGGATCATTGGCGATCGCGGCTCTCTGCTGGGGAGTGACATGGGTAGCGACATAATCGCGCAAGTTGTCCGCGGAGACGCCGGTGCGGCGTGATAATTCCTCAAGCATTAATTGCCGAAACACACCTTGTGGAATACGGTTTATTTGGGGGGCACAGGTTTTACTTAACCGGGCTTTTCCGTCTGCTGTGGAGGAATCAATACCGTCGCTAAGTTGCTCAAAAAGGAATTCTGATAGAGGTTGAGATTTTTCAACCTGTTCGAGAAAAGCTTCAGTACCTAATTGACGAACCATGCTGTCAGGGTCTTCACCATCAGGTAAAAATAAGAACTTAGCTGATACGCCGTCCCTCATTTCTGGCAGTGCAATCTCAAGAGATCTGGCTGCCGCTCGTCTACCTGCGCTATCACCATCAAAGCAGAACACGATTTCGGATGTGTACCTGAATAGCTTCTGAAGATGGTTCTCGGTGAGCGCTGTGCCAAGGGTAGCAACCGCATTAGCAATACCATACTGTGCCAGTGCGATCACATCCATGTAGCCCTCTACCATGATCAGGCAGGGTATTTCCTTAAGTGCTTGTCGCGCTTCATAGAGCCCATAAAGTTCTCGTCCTTTGTGGAAAACCGGTGTCTCAGGAGAGTTGAGATACTTTGGTGTACTGTCATCTAATACTCGACCACCAAAGCCTATGGTACGTCCTCTCTGATCTCGGATGGGAAACATTATTCGGTGCCGAAAACGGTCATACTGTTTCTTTTCTTCAGGTTTAACGATGATCATTCCTGACTCATCAAGCAACTTATTTTTTTGATCGTCACCACCGGCCACCTTTAATAAATTGTCCCAACCTGGGGGTGCGTAACCCACACCAAATTGGGCAGCAATCTTGCCGCTAAGTCCGCGGCCCTTGAGATAGTCAACAGCTACCTTTGCCCCTTGGTGAGTTCTTAATTGTTGACGAAAAAATTTATCTGACTTAGTTAATATTGAATAGAGGCTATCTTTCTTTTTGGTAACTCTCTGATCTGGCGCCGCTTCTCTTGGTATTTCCATGCCTGCATTTTTGGCTAACATTTCTACTGCTGGAAGGAAGTCTAAACGATCAAACTCCATAACAAACCCAAGCGCATTTCCGCCAGCGCCGCAGCCAAAGCAGTAATAGAATTGTTTGTCTTGAGCGACGGTAAAAGAGGGGCTTTTTTCTTCATGGAAGGGGCAGCAAGCTTTGTAGTTTTTGCCGGCCTTTTTAAGTTGCACACGGCTGTTAACCACGTCGACGATATCAACGCGGTCTAATAAATCATCAATAAAAGTTTGTGGAATTAATCCAGCCATGGGCGACGCAAATAATTGTCATTAACAGTGACAGTGTAACCACTTCGTCGGGGAAAGAAACAGTGATTAGCTGTTTAAGGCAATCTTCACCAATCCGCTGACTGCACCGCCATCAGCTCGACCTTGAATTTGAGGTTTGAGAATGCCCATGACCTTACCCATATCGCGCATGGACTCAGCACCTGATACGCTAATTGCAGAGCTTATCATGGCATTAATTTCATCATCTGTGAGTGCGGTGGGTAAAAACTCTTGAATCACGTTTATTTCAGATATTTCAATATCTGCTAATTCTTGCCGCCCGGCAGATTCATATTGAGTAATAGAATCACGCCGTTGTTTAACCATTTTGTCTAGAATGGTCAAAAGTCGTTCATCACTGACTTCAATTCTTTCATCTACTTCAATGCGCTTTACCTCTGCCAACATCAATCGAATGGCGCTAAGGCGAGGTTTGTCTTTTGCACGCATGGCATCTTTCATCGCATCAGTAAGCTGGCTCTTCATTGACATGGGTTACCTCCAGGTAAATATTTAAAGGATTCTAGAAACACAAAAAGCGCCAACTAGGCGCTCTTTGGTAATATTCATCTCACACAACAAATCGGTGGAGACTAGTACAGCCGAGTAAATTTGCGGGATTCGCGAGATACTTTTTTCTGGTTGCGTTTAACTGCTGCAGCGGCCTTGCGCTTGCGCACCCAGGTAGGTTTCTCGTAAAACTCACAACTGCGAACTTTAGCTAGTACACCAGCCTTTTCGCAAGAGCGCTTGAAGCGACGCAGAGCTACGTCAAATGGCTCGTTTTCTTTTATTCGTACACTTGGCATGTATGATTAATCCTGTAGTGAAAATAACTGTCGGCGGGACCCATTCCACAACCAACTTCTCAAGGGCGCGTAGTCTATACACTTCCCCTGGTTGTTGCAAAGTTTTTTGACGTCTTTTTGATGGGTTTTAACGCGTATTCTAAGGTAACCTTTGCAGCGCTATGTAAGGATGTCACCATCTTAGAATAACTATTGTTATAATCTCTGTTCAACTACTAGCAAATTTATTTAGGTTCTCTGCAAAATGCTTGTTTTAGGTATCGAAACCTCATGTGATGAAACCGGCGTAGCTGTTTATGATAGCGATCGCGGGTTACTGGCACACACCCTATATTCACAGGTTAAACTTCATGCGGATTATGGTGGAGTGGTACCGGAATTAGCGTCCAGAGACCATATCCGTAAGATATTACCCTTACTTGATGAGGTGTTAGAGTCGGCCGGAGTCATCAAACAGGATCTTGATGGAATAGCTTATACCGCTGGTCCAGGTTTGATGGGTGCATTAATGGTAGGTGGTGCTATGGGTACCGCTTTAGGATTTGCACTGGGTATCCCTGTTGTCGGCGTTCACCATATGGAAGCGCACTTGTTGGCGCCCATGCTGGAGAATAATCCGCCAGACTTCCCCTTTGTTGCACTACTGGTATCTGGGGGACACACCCAGTTAGTATCAGTAGCATCCATTGGCGACTATGAGTTGCTTGGAGAGTCTTTGGATGATGCAGCAGGAGAAGCCTTTGATAAAACAGCAAAGATGCTAGATTTAGATTATCCAGGCGGCCCGGTTTTAGCAAAGCTGGCAGAGAAAGGTGAGATAGAGCGATTTACCTTTCCTAGACCAATGACGGATCGCCCAGGTTTAGATTTTAGCTTTTCTGGATTAAAGACTTTTACTCGAAACTTGATTGATAAACATCGGGGAAACGACGTTCTTCCCGATGATCAAACCATTGCAGATATTTGTGCGGGGTTTCAGGAGGCGGTAGTAGATACGCTTGTGATCAAATGCAAAAGAGCGGCTATCGCTTCGAGAATGAGTACGTTGGTCATTGCTGGAGGAGTCTCAGCGAATACGAGGCTAAGACATAAGCTAGAGGTCGTCCTTAAGGAAGAGGGAGTCGAAGTGTTTTATGCTCGCCATGAGTTTTGCACCGATAATGGAGCTATGATTGCCTATGCTGGTTGCCAGCGGCTATTAGCGGGCGAAAGTAACCCCTTAAGTATAACGGCTACACCACGCTGGCCACTTGATCAACTTAGTCAACCTTCAAGCATTGATGTACTACAGGAAAGTATTTAATGGATATTGTTTATATTAGAGATTTACGTATTGAAACGATTATTGGAATTTATGATTGGGAGCGAGAAGTCAAACAGACGGTTAGTTTAGATCTTGAAATGGCCCATGATATTCGTAAAGCTGCAGAGACGGATGATATTCAATACGCGCTCAACTACAAATCCATTGCCAAACGGCTGATCAAGTTTATTGAAGAAAGTGAGTTTTTATTAGTTGAGCGCATGGCAGATGAAGTCGCTAGTATAGTCAGAGAGGAATTTTCTGTACCTTGGTTAAAATTGAGAGTTAGCAAACCTGGAGCTCTTCGAGGGTCTCAGGATGTAGGTATTATTATCGAGCGGGGAGAGCGTCAATAGTGGCCTTAATCTACCTTAGTTTGGGCAGTAACATCGATAGGACTTTGCGCATTTGCGCTGCCTTGGATGCACTCGCCGAAAACTTTGGTGATCTAACTCTCTCTTCTGTTTATGAGAGCGACTCAGTGGGCTTTAAAGGTGATAATTTCTATAATTTAGTGGTGGCAATCAAATCCGAAATGTCTGTTGGGGAAATCTCCTTTATTCTTAAGGAGATAGAGAATAGTAACGGTCGAGACCGCTCGGCACCGCGCTTTGGTCCGCGAAGTTTGGATATTGATATTCTCACTGTTGATGATGTCTCTGGTGAGAGGGATGGAATTGCATTGCCCCGCGATGAGGTCTTGAAAAACGCTTTCGTACTTTTGCCTCTAGCGGAAATCGCGCCGACTTCTGTTCATCCTGTCACGGGTAAATCCTATGCTCAGCATTGGGCTGATTATGACAAAGAAAAGCAAAAGCTGTGGCCTATCGAGTTCCATTGGAGTGGCGCCAGTTAACAAGTTTTGCTAAATACTGTTTGAACTACCCCCATCTACAGCAATTGTTTGGCCAGTCATGTAGGTCGCTTCGATCGCTAAAAAATAGACGGTTTGAGCAATATCACTTTCAGTCCCCAAACGTCCCATCGGCACCTTACTCAAAACAGAGTTTTGCTTGTCGGTGTCATCTAGCTCGTGTTCAGGCCATAAAATTGCCCCTGGGGCTACACTGTTGATCCGTACTTCTGGTCCCAACTCTTTAGCCAGTGATTTAGTCATGGCAATATTACCGGCCTTGGCGATAGAGTATATAGGATGGTTCTGCAGAGCTTGTCTCGCGTGCATATCAGAAATGTTGACTATGGCTCCGTGGCTTTTAGTGAGCATTGGTGCAAGTTTCTGAGATAGGAAAAACGGCCCTTTGAGATTACTGTTAATCAGATCATCCCACTGATCATCGTTGCAATCTTCCAGAGGAGTTGGATAGAAACTCGATGCATTATTTACCAGCACATCCAATCTGCCAATAGATCTAACTGTATCTGTAATTTTGTCTAAACCAGAATCGTCGTTAAGGTCACTTTGAACTAGCAGGCAGCTATCTTTGCGTTGTTGGTTGAGTTGCATACAAAGCTTGTCTGCGGCTGAAGCTGAACGATTGTAGTGAATGACAATAGTGTAACCTTGCTCATGAAAGACCTGGGCGATGACTGCACCAATTCGACGTGCGGCTCCAGTGATAAGAATGACTGGTGGGGATGAAAGGTTTGATTGCATAAAAGTCACTCGTTAATTCTGTTGAAATTCGTTTTTAAACTGTTGCAACGCTTCGATTTGTCGTTGCTGTAAATGTTCGCCGATATCAGTGCCACTAAGACCACTGTTTGCTAGATCCTTGACTTTAACTTCTAGCAGTTTTTCCCGCGCTTGTCTTAGATACGCAGCAGGGGGGTATTCTCGATCTTCAAATCCTTTGCGACCTCTAGCGTCAGCAAGGCAGCACTCCAAAAAGTCATCGAGTTTTTTTGCAGATTTCAACGCGCCAATGGATTTTAGCAATTTCAATAAGGTTGTGGGCTTTAGCTCGAGGCTTTTGTGACATATCAAGTGAAACTCAGTGACCACTAGCGCTAGGTTGCGATGTTCATTGGGGACTTTTAGTCTGTCACAGACCGCTTTAACAAGTGGCACCCCGCGTGCCTCATGGCCTGAGTGTCGGGGAAGAATATCTTTTGGCGTGATGCCTTTGCCAAGGTCATGCACTAAAACCGCAAACCTAACAGCTGCGCCACTAGAATAGTTAGCCGCTTGCTGTAAGGACATCAGAATATGTATGCCGGTATCAACTTCAGGATGATAGTCTGCCCGCTGATTCACACCAAAAAGAGCATCAACCTCGGGCAGTAATTTTTTCAATGCACCACAGTCTCGCAAGGTTTTAATATAGATATCAGGAGATTTTTCACATAGCGCTCGTTCGGTTTCCTTCCAGATTCGTTCAGCAACAAGATGGGCCAATTCTCCTGAATTGACGATGGCAATCATTAAGCGTTCTGTTTCAGGCGCGATGGTAAAGCCTAGGTGTGCGTATCTAGCTGCGAATCGCGCCACGCGCAGTACGCGAAGAGGGTCTTCATCAAAAGCTTCTGAGACATGGCGCAAAACTCGATCTTCAAGATCGCGTTGCCCGCCATGGGGATCGATAATGGTTCCATCTTCGTCCTCTGCCATGGCGTTAATTGTTAGATCGCGACGAACCAAATCATCCTCAAGTGAGATGTCTGGCGCTGTATAAAAGCTGAAACCACCATATCCAAGGCCTGTTTTTCGCTCGGTTCGCGCCAATGCGTACTCTTCACCTGTTTCAGGTTTAATAAAAACGGGGAAGTCCTGACCTACGGGCCGATACCCCAGCTTGGACATCTCTTCAGGAGTGCTACCTATGACTACCCAATCATTTTCATGACTCGGATAGTGAAGTAATTTGTCCCTTACTGCGCCGCCGACGCGATAGATCTTCATGGTTATATCCAAAAGTTTTCAGCATTGTATGTCCCTTGGATGATGACCTCAATCTAAACCACTATGGATGGCTTGGTCTGATACCTAATAACTCGATTTGTGTAGATTTTTGCTTACTTACTGCAACAAATGTCTCGATTATTCCAAAATACGTTTAGACCTTGATGTCAGATATCTAAATAGCGATAAAAGAGCGTTTTTTTACTTGACGAACTGAGAGTTTAGAATTATTTTTTAAGCATACCCCACGTTTTCCATGTTGCCTTTTTGACTTTTGTGAGGTTCTCCAAAAATGGGTGATGAATTAGACGATGATGTTTTTGATGCAGATGAAGATCTTAATGAAACCGTAGGTAGGGTTGAAGTTGATCTTACTGAAAAACAGCGTTCGGCCATTCAGTCAGATGCTAGGCGACGGCTAGAGTTAAAGCTAGAAGAGAAACGTATTCAAAAGCAGATGCAGGCATATGACTTTGGTGACGATCTTTGATTCAGATTAACATCTTTGGAGTGGCTTACAATTAAATTACCAAAACCAACATTTCGACTCTTTAATTTGGCATAATGTCCCCTTAAAAACATAGGCTTTTTGGGGTCTCATTTTGGTCAATTCCTCTCTTTTGACAGTCAACGATCTTCGCTTCGAACGAGACGATATAGCAGTGATTAATGATGCTTGCCTGACGTTAAACGATGGTGAAATTTTGCAAATTGAGGGGCCAAATGGAAGTGGTAAAACCACATTGTTGCGAATACTCACTACAGCACTCCAGCCCAGCGGCGGTGAGATACTTTATCAGGGCCAGATCCTTTCTGAATGTCGGTTTGATTATCTATCTAACATTCTATTCTTGGGTCACCAATCAGCACTGAAGCTGACGTTGACCGCAGAGGAAAACTTAAGTTGGATCACTTCAGAATTGCCCGGATCGATCTCTGTCTTGAATGCTCTTGAGCGAGTGGGACTGCGGGGATATTCAGACATTCCCTGTCATAGCCTATCTGCGGGTCAGCAGCGCAGAGTAGCGCTAGCGCGATTGCTGTTGTCAAATGCAAAAATTTGGTTCTTAGATGAACCGTTTGCTGCCCTTGATGGGCAGGGTGTGAAATTTGTTGAACAATGCATGGAGAGACATGTTAACGGTGGTGGAGCGGTCATGCTAACTACCCACCAACCCATAGGTATGGAATCTGTGCGTCGATACTCGTTGGTGGATTCCTCCGATGGTGAGGCTTTAGATGCCTGAGTCCAATAGAGGGTTTTCCGCGTATTTTAGACGTGACCTTTTACTCGCTTACAGACGTCGTGGGGAAGTGGCGAGCCCGGTCATTTTTTTTGTGATGGTGGCGACTCTAATACCCTTAGGTGTTACGCCAGAGCCAGATAGTTTAAAAGAGATGGCTCCCGGCATTATCTGGGTAATGGCGTTGCTGGCCACATTGCTCTCAGCGGAAGGATTATTTGTCAGTGACTATAAAGATGGCTCACTAGAGCAATTGTTGATTAGCCCAAATTTGTTAGTGATGCCAATCTTTGGCAAGGTGACCGCACACTGGATTACGACTGGTTTGCCCCTGACCTTGGCATCACCATTAATTGCATTGATGCTTTCGCTTCCCAGTGTTGCTTATTTGCCGATGATGGCTGGTTTAGCTTTGGGCACCGGCTGCCTCAGTTTCTTGGCGGCAATTGGGGCCGCGTTGACCGTTTCCCTGCAGAAAGGAAGCTTACTGTTAACGCTAATTGTGATGCCGCTTTACATGCCGGTTATTATTTTTGGCAGTGCTGTGGTGCAATACAGTATTGATGGAATGGCTTGGTCAGGTCCTTTAGCTATTTTAGGCGCTATGTTAACAGCAGCAATTGCCTTATGCCCACTTGCGATAGCAGCGGTGTTGCGCTTGACCACGATTAATTAGGATATGGGACATAGATCTATGAATTGGACTTGGTTTTACCGCATGGGATCTCCGCTTTGGTTTTATCAGAGTACTAGCCGCTGGTTGCCGCTACTTAGCTTGATCACTTTGGCCTTGTTGACCGCTGGGTTAGCTTGGGGGCTTGGTTTTGCCCCGGAGGATGCTAAACAGGGAAATAGTTTTCGAATTATCTATCTTCATGTACCTGCCTCATTTTTGGCTTTGGCAGGCTATTTTTTAATGGCGATTGCAGGTGCCATTGGTCTGATTTGGAAAATGAAACTGTCCTACATAGTAATGAAATGTGCAGCACCCATAGGAGCCGCGTTAACATTTTTGGCGCTTTTTACTGGAGCAGTATGGGGTAAGCCTACGTGGGGTAGTTATTGGGTGTGGGATGCTCGAATTACCTCAATGCTAATTCTGTTATTTTTATACTTTGGGGTACTGGCACTTCAGTATGCTTTTAATAGTCAGGAAGCAGGGAACAAAGCCAGCGCAGTCTTGGCCTTGGTAGGTACTGTTAACATACCAATCATTTATAAGTCGGTAGATTGGTGGTTTACATTACATCAGCCATCCACTATTAAGTTGACCTCAGCACCATCAATGCATCCGGATATGTTTCAACCACTGTTAGTAATGATTCTGGGTTTTTATTGTTTCTATGCTCTTGCACTAATCTTAGCGGTGCGAGTAGAAATCCTTAAGAGAGAAAGCAAGACGGCCTGGGTTCGTGAATTAGTTGAGCAACTAGGTCGACAGAAAATGGGAGTGAAGCAATGAATTTTCAATTTCAGGACTTAGGTGAAATGTTATTGATGGGAGGGCATGGGGTCTATGTTTGGGCCGCTGTATTGGTCTCTCTAGCGACATTAGCCTGGTTAGTTGTGTCGCCTATCCTACAACATAAGCAGGCGTTGAGACAGATAGGGCTAAATCTGACCCGTGAGGAGTTGCGTAAGCAAAACGGAAACAAGGATATTTAATGCACCCAATACGAAAACAAAGATTACAGATTGTTCTGCTTATTATTTTAGCGGCAGCCTGTGCATCTGGCCTAGTGATTTATATGCTTGGCCAAAACACCAATTATTTTTATACCCCATCTCAGATTCAGTCTGGAGAAGCTCCCCAAGGAGTATTTGTTCGAGCAGGAGGTATGGTTGTGGATGGAAGCGTCGAACGAGATCTTGATTCGCTAGATGTTGTGTTTAAGGTGACCGATGGAGGGGCAGCTGTACTTGTGAAATATAGTGGTATTCTTCCGGATCTCTTTGCTGAGGGCGAAGCAGCAGTCGCGGCAGGTAGAATTGGTGATGATGGTGTCCTGCAAGCTACTGAGGTGCTGGCAAAGCATGATGAGAAGTACACACCACCAGAAGTTGCGGATGCAATGAACGCTGCCTATAAAGCAAAGCAAGAAGCCCAAGTTGGTCCGGAATGACTGTAGAGCTTGGACACATAGCTTTAATTATTGCGCTCTGTTTGGCGATTGTTCAAACAATCGTGCCACTGGCAGGATCCTATACGGGTCATCGCAGTTGGATGCAATTAGGAAAGTCTCTAGCGATGGGCCAGTTTGTTTTTATGGGACTGTCATTCGCTTGTTTGGCAATGGCTTTTTTGCAAGATGACTTTTCAGTTGCATATGTTGCAAATAACTCCAATACATTACTTCCAGATCGTTTCAAATTCAGTGCGGTGTGGGGAGCCCATGAGGGTTCCTTATTACTTTGGGCCCTCATTTTAGCGGGATGGTCCGCAGCTGTGGCCGTTTTTAGTCGGCAAGTGCCGCTCATATTTTCAGCAAGAGTACTCTCGGTTCTAGGTTTTATTTCAGTGGGATTCGCGCTGTTTTTGTTGCTGACGTCAAACCCTTTTGAAAGGATTTTGCCAGTTCCTCCGATGGAGGGTAGCGATTTGAATCCGTTGCTTCAGGATTTTGGTTTAATTGTGCATCCGCCAATGTTGTATATGGGTTATGTGGGATTTTCAGTGCCTTTTGCTTTCGCTATTGCAGCATTAATAGGAGGTCAGTTCGATAGCGCTTGGGCGCGTTGGTCTCGACCTTGGATCAATCTTGCTTGGGTGTTTCTAACCATCGGGATTAGTTTGGGAAGCTGGTGGGCCTACTACGAACTTGGCTGGGGGGGATGGTGGTTTTGGGATCCTGTTGAGAATGCGTCGTTTATGCCCTGGTTAGT
>ENA-UZXB01000115-UZXB01000115.1-metagenome-genome-assembly--contig:-Day-2-1m-contig-115_pt1 | contig 13348 bp, 15 predicted proteins | sample MGYA00260339_ERZ794899 | MGnify/ENA metagenome assembly ERZ794899 | reverse complement strand
ATTCGTGAACTGGTGGTCGCTGCCCGCGCTGGCGGACCCATCGCAGAGGATAACCCGCGACTGCGCGCTGCAGTAGACAAGGCGTTGGGCGCGAACATGAAGCGCGACACCATCGACAGCGCCATTGCCCGAGGTGCCGGCACTAACGACGCCGATAATATGGAAGAGCTCACCTACGAGGGTTATGCCCCCGGCGGCGTTGCGATTTTGGTTGAGGTCATGACGGATAATCGTAATCGGACCGTGGGTGACGTGAGACACGCGTTTACGAAACGAGGGGGTAACTTAGGTACGGATGGTTCCGTGGCTTATCTCTTCAGCCGGTCCGGCTTGATCACTTTTGCTCCGGACGTTGACGAGGATGTGCTCCTTGAAGTGGGGTTAGAGTCAGGGGCTGATGACGTCATCGTCGCAGACGATGGCAGCGTCGATGTGTTGACGCCTTGGGAGAGTCTGACCGAGGTAAAAGATGCCTTGCTCGCGGCAGGGCTCGAGCCATTAGATGCCGAGGTGACCATGTTGCCCAGTATTGAAGTCGAACTGGATATGGATACCGCCTCAAGTGTGATGGGTCTGATTGATATGTTGGAAGATCTCGATGACGTGCAAAATGTCTACTCGAACGCCAACATATCTGAAGCGGTGCTCTCCGCTTTGTAAATGACCTTTGCTCGACAATCGGTCACACTACGCTCTGCCTCTGTTCACGGCGGATTGCCACCATGACAGTTATTTTAGGTATCGACCCTGGATCGCGGAAAACCGGTTTCGGTCTCATCAGCGTTGATCGGAATAAGCCCCACTATGTGTCGAGCGGCACGATTCACTTGCCCAGCAAGGAACCGCTGAGCGTGCGATTGAAAGTGCTATTTGAATCGTTAACTGAGGTGATCGATACCTACCAACCTCAGGTGGCGGCGATCGAGCGTGTTTTCGTCGCAAAAAGTGCCGATTCAGCGCTGAAGCTAGGCCAGGCTAGAGGCGCTGCGATGGTGGCTTGTGTGATGAAGGATCTCGTCGTTTATGAATACGCGGCCCGGCAAATTAAGCAGTCGGTGGTCGGTACTGGCGCGGCCAACAAGCAACAGGTGCAGCATATGGTGACCGCTTTACTGGCCTTATCGGCTGAACCCAAAGAGGATGCGGCTGATGGGTTAGCAGCGGCATTGTGCCATTGTCACGTAGATGGGCTGGCCAGCACGCTAGCATCGAGTGGCTTTAGAGCGGGTCGTTTGAGGTAAAGTATTGTCATGATTGGTCAGATACGCGGCAAGTTGATTGGGCGACAGGCCCCAGAGATTCTGGTGGAGGTGGGCGGCGTTGGCTACGAAATACAGGTCCCGATGACAACGCTATACCAGTTGCCTGAAATGGGCCAAGAGGTCACGTTACTGACTCATTTTGTGGTGCGCGAGGATGCGCAGCAACTTTTTGGTTTTATCGGTGCAGCAGACCGGCGTTTATTCAGAGCGCTGATTAAAGTCAGTGGCGTTGGCCCGCGTCTCGCTTTGACCCTGTTGTCAGGGATGGATGCCTCAGAGTTTGCGCGGTGTATGCAGCGCGATGATGTGACGGCACTCGTCGCCTTGCCCGGTGTTGGGCGAAAAACCGCCGAGCGTTTACTGGTCGAGATGAAGGACAAAGCGGGCGATTGGCTTGACGAATTATCCCCTGGGGCCGCGTCCGATAGCGAGCCGGGTCGCCCTCCGGCCACCGATCAGCGAGCCGAGGCAGAGCAAGCGCTGGTCGCCTTAGGGTACAAGTTGCCAGAGGCGGCAAAGCTCGTCGCGAGCATTGATGTCTCCGATGACATGACCAGTGAGCAATTGATCCGACTGGCACTGCGCTATGCGGGTGGTGGAAAGTGATGGCGTGCTGGCCCTGTGAGGTGCAGAGATGATTGAAACAGATCGCTTGGTAGCAGCAGATCCCTCGGATGGCCGCGAGGAAGCGGTTGATCGTGCGATTAGGCCACGCCGCCTCGATGACTATATTGGCCAAACAGCGGTCCGTGAGCAGATGGAGATTTTTCTTTCTGCCGCGCGGGGCCGCGGAGAGCCGCTGGACCATACGCTGATTTTCGGACCACCCGGGTTAGGTAAGACGACTTTGGCCAGCATCATTGCCGAGGAGATGGGCGTTCAGTTGAAAACGACGAGCGGGCCTATTTTAGAAAAGGCAGGTGATATTGCGGCGCTGATGACCAACTTAGAGCCGGGCGACGTGCTGTTTATCGACGAAATCCATCGTTTAAGTCCCCATGTCGAGGAGATATTGTATCCAGCCATGGAAGATTACCAGCTCGATATTATGATCGGCGAGGGTCCAGCAGCGCGCTCGATCAAGCTCGATTTGCCGCCGTTTACTCTTGTTGGGGCGACCACTCGAGCCGGACTCCTCACGTCACCCTTGAGGGACCGCTTCGGTATTGTCCAGCGTCTGGAGTTCTATGATGCCGTTGAGTTGACCGAAATCGTCAGCCGCTCGGCAGGTATTTTAGAGATTCCCACCGACAGCCACGGTGCCGCGGCCATTGCAAGACGCTCACGCGGCACGCCGCGAATTGCTAATCGGCTCCTACGCCGGGTGCGAGATTTTGCAGAGGTCAAAGGCGATGGGACCGTAAGCGGTGACACTGCCGAGGCGGCTTTAGACTTATTGAATGTCGATGCCGAGGGTTTTGACCACTTAGATCGTCGTTTATTACTGACGTTAATTGAAAAATTTGATGGTGGCCCAGTGGGAGTGGATAGTTTGGCGGCGGCGCTCTCAGAGGAGCGAGGTACGATTGAGGATGTGCTCGAACCGTTCCTAATACAGCAAGGTTTTATTCTCCGAACTCCCAGAGGCCGCATTGCGACCAGGCATGCGTATGCGCACTTCGGATTGCCGTTTCAAGGCTCGGCGGCGGAGCATGTGGGGCTGGATTTGGATCAGTTACGGTAATGTCGGAATTTTCTCTGCCGATTAGAGTCTATATTGAGGATACGGATGCAGGAGGGATCGTCTACTACGTGAACTACCTCAAGTATTTTGAGCGGGCAAGAACCGAGTTTATGCGAGCGCTAGGGGTGGATCGTGCGGCCATTTCAGATAATGGATGGATGTTTGTCGTGTCTAAGATGTCTCTGGATTATCGCCAGCCCGCCCGGCTCGATGATGCGCTCTCGGTGACGCTGGTTGCTCAGCATGTCGGTGCAGCGACGATTGATTTTGATCAGACGGTCCGCCGAGATCAGACTCTGTTAGTAGAAGGCAGTGTTCAAATTGCCTGTGTCGACCGAGATACCGGGAGACCGAAAAGATTGGATGGTGGTTTGCGGGCGCAACTCATTCAGGCAACTCAGCAAAATAAGGTGACAGGATGACACAAGAACTTAGCTTAATAGAGCTCATCCTTGATGCCAGCATCCTCGTACAGATCGTGATGCTGATTTTGGTGCTGGCGTCCGTTACGTCATGGTTTTTAATTATTCAACGTGTCATGTTGATGCGCCGAACCGACGATGAACTGTTCTTATTTGAGGAGCAATTTTGGTCGGGCATTGATCTTGCCCAGCTCTACCGAGAGGGCAATCAGGCGGTCGCTGATGGGCAATTGCCGACCGGTGTGGAGAGTCTTTTCAGGGCTGGTTTTAAAGAGTTTTCGCGCTTATCCCAGCAGGAACATATGGATGCTGACGCGATACTAGAGGGTTCTCGTCGCGCCATGCGTGTTGCCTTGATGCGAGAGACTGACCGCATTGAGCAGCATCTGCCGTTTTTAGCCTCGGTGGGATCCACCAGTCCCTATATTGGTTTACTCGGCACAGTATGGGGGATCATGAATTCATTTCGTGGATTAGCGAACGCGACTCAAGCAACGTTGGCCACGGTCGCGCCGGGCATTTCAGAGGCGTTAATTGCGACGGCGATGGGGCTTTTTGCTGCGATACCGGCGGTGCTTGCCTATAACCGGCTGGCAGCCCGCAGCGATGCATTACTCAGTCGATACGAGGCATTCGTGGATGAGTTTTCTGGCATTTTACAGCGCCAGACTTACACGGTGAAAGCGCATAAGTCTGAGGGCGGTTAACGTGCGACGGCGGCGCATGCTGGCGGAAATTAATGTCGTGCCTTACATCGACGTGATGCTGGTNNGCGCCCATGCTGATGCAAGGGGTCGAGGTGGATCTTCCCGATGCGGTAGCTGCCCCCGTCGATAATCAGGATGCCGAGCCTTTAATTGTGTCGATTAATGGTCAGGGGCAATTATTTTTAAACCTCGGCGTCGACGAAAAACAGTCCCTGGCGCTGGCGACCATTCAACAGCGAGTCGGGGCAGTATTGAGACGAACGCCCGAAAAACCCGTATTGATTTGGGGCGACAAGACCGTGCCCTATGGGCAGGTGGTCGTTGTGATGACGGCACTGCAAGCGGCCGGTGCACCGTCGGTTGGTTTGGTCACTGAGAACCCAGCAGTCGACTGATGATATCGGATCGATGGCTCTTCTCCGGGCTACCCGCTCTCCTGACTGTCAGCATTCATGTGGGCATTGTGTTGGTGCTTGGATTTCGCTGGGCTGGGCCGACTCAAGTCATAGCCGCCGCGCCAACCGCCCAAGCGGTTCAGGCAGTGTTGGTGAGTTCAGATAGCTTGGCGCCAAAACCAAAACCAAAACCAAAACCAAAACCAAAACCAAAACCACAGGTAGACCCTACTCCAGCAACCCCTCGCGAGGCACCGCCGCCTGCAGTGGTCGAGCCGGTACCTGAGATCGAAGACGCCGCAGCTGAATCGGATGCGACTCAGCTGGCCGCAATGGCTAGGGAAGAGTTGGCTAACATGGCGACATCCGATCTGTCAGGATCAGATTCCATCAGTTTGAAGGATGCCGTTGCGGCGACGATTCAACGTGCCGTGATCAACCGTTGGACTAGGCCGCCCAGTGCGCGCAACGGTATGGTGTCAGTGCTCTCGATACAATTGGTGCCAACCGGAGAGGTTGTCGGGGTCAGTGTATTGACAACAAGCGGCGATGCTGCCTTCGATAGAAGCGCGATCAGCGCGGTCGAGCGAGTCGGTAAATTCCCAGAGATTGCGCAGCTGGACAGTCGGGTATTCGAAACCACGTTTCGGCGTTTTCAGCTAATTTTCAGGCCAGAGGATTTGAGGTACTAACTGTGTTGATAAGACGAATGAGCATATTAGCCCTGCTGTTTTTTGCATCGAACCTGCATGCCGAGTTGCAGATTGAAATCAATCAGGGCCTCGATAATCCAACTCCTATTGCGGTGGTGCCCTTCGGTTGGCAAGGATTGGGTGCGGCCCCTGAGGACGTCGCGCAAATTATTGATTCAGATTTAGTGCGAAGCGGGCAATTTGCCCCCGTAAGCCGCCGCGATATGCTCAGTTATCCGACACGAGAGGCGGAAATGTATTTTCGCGATTGGCGTGCTATCTCTGCGGAGTATGTGCTGATCGGGCAGGTCACGCTGGGGACGCAGATACGAATCGATTTTCAACTTTTTGATACGACGCGACAAATGGCGATCGATTCAGGCACGGTGATGGGGCCGGTAACAGAACTGCGCATGCTGTCGCATCGCGTCTCTGACGCAGTCTATGAACGGCTTACGGGCATTACAGGCGCTTTCGCAACCCGCCTGTTGTATGTGTCAGTCATGCGCAACCCAGATGCTAAGGACTTTTATCGTTTGACATTGGCTGACTCTGATGGCCAGCGGCCTATCGTATTACTCGAGGGTCGTGACCCGATACTGTCGCCCACTTGGTCGCCTGATGGGCAAGAGGTAGCCTATGTCTCGTTTGAAACGTCACGACCAGCGATCTATCGTCAAAATTTGCGCACCGGCGCGCGTGAACAATTGACTAACTTTCAGGGTCTCAATAACTCTCCTGCTTGGTCGCCCGATGGCAATACGATGGCCTTGGTATTGTCTAAAGATGGCAACCCCGATATCTATCTTTTAAACCTGACGACTCGCGCGTTAACTCGGTTAACGCGGCATTTTGCGATCGATACCGAACCGACTTGGATGCCAGACGGGAAGTCATTGTTGTTTACGTCTGATCGGGGTGGGCGCCCACAGATATATCGCTACGATCTGCGCACGAAGAAAATTCAACGCATTACTTTTGAAGGGGCTTTCAACGCCCGCGCTCGCGTCGCTCAGGATGGTCGTAATGTGGCGCTCGTGCATCAACGTGATGGCCGATACCACATCGCGGTGCTTGATCTAGTGACCGACAGACTGACGGTGCTGACCGAGACTAGCCTCGATGAGAGCCCCAGTATTGCACCTAATGGTTCGGTTGTGCTGTACGCGACCAAACGCGGACAGGACAGTATCTTGGCTGCGGTGGCAGTCGATGGTGGGGTGCGGTTCAGCTTGCCCGCTCGCGAGGGCAGTGTTCAAGAGCCGGCTTGGTCTCCTTACGTGACGCCGTAAAAGGTGGCATTTTTTTTACGATCTTAGCGAGAAAATGTTGTCGTTATGCGCTACATTAGCGGCAGTGTAATTTTGGGCCATTAGGGGAGACAGTAAGCCATGATTAAACCAACGCTTTACGCCAAGTGGATTAGCCTCGTTTTTGCAGCCTTCGTTCTGGCAGCGTGCTCCAGTAACGATACTAAAGAAGCCGAAGCCGCTGCTGCCGCCGCTGAAGAGCAGGCCGCGCAGGAGGCCGCAGCGCAGGAAGCTGAGCAGCAGGCGCAAGTGAAGGCGCAGCAGGGTCGAGAAGCTGCCGCCGCTAATGTGGGCACGGTGTTTTATTTTGAGTTTGACAGCTCCTCGCTGACAGAGGATGCGCGCGCGCAAGTTGACGCTCACATTCAAGCGCTGTTGGGTAATAATGACAGCGTTCGTCTTGAGGGCCATACCGACGAGAGAGGGACTAGAGAATACAATCTAGCCCTCGGTGAGCGGCGTGCGAACGCGGTTCGCGACTACATGGTGGCTAATGGGCTACCGAGTTATCGAGTCGAGACGATCAGTTACGGCGAAGAAAACCCCGTGGCTTATGGCTCTGGTGAGACCAATTGGCAGCAGAACCGACGCGTTGAACTCAAATAGTTGAGGATGACGCAGTGACAGGGGTATCCCGTAAGCCGGCGTTATTCGCCGGCTTTTTGTTGGTAACGGTTGCGCTGATAACGTCGGCGCAGAACTATGTTGATGTGGAAGCCGAGCGACGTGCAGAACAAGCCGAGCGACGCGCAGAGGAGGCAGAGCGACGCGCAGAAGAAGCCGAGCGACTCGCAGAGGAAGCCAAGCAGAGCAGTGATGTGGTAACGCCTGTTACGCCGGTGGAAACAGCGCCCGCGGCCTCGACTTACTCCGGTATTCGACCTTACTCTGGCCAGACAACTGTGGCGCAGGTGCCTGCAGACGTGACTGTGTCCCCCATCACTGGCGATGATTCGGGCAGTATGGTGCTGCGTGTGCAGCAGCTTGAGACCGACGTCAGGCGGTTGAATGGGCAATTGGAAGAGGCCTTAGAGGCCCTGCGGCAACTAGAGGCGCAAACGCTAGAACGCTACGTCGACATCGATCGCCGTCTTGCTGCGGGAAATGGCGTCGGGGGCAGTACAGGCAGCACCGGCGAGGGGGGATCACCCAGCGGTGCTCTCTCGGAGGCCAATGATTCGCAAAAAACCGTTCAGTCCCCTAACAAGTCGCCTGCTGTCGACGCGGAAGCCGGTGAAGAGGCCGCTTATCGCGCTGCTTACGAACTGGTTCGGCTGAAAGAGTTTGATGATGCGGTGACGGCATTTGAGGGCTTCTTAGCCGAGTTTCCTTTTGGACGTTATGCCCCCAACGCACATTACTGGATGGGTGAACTCTATTTGGTAATAACGCCGCCAGATCCAGAGCTGGCTCGTCAGAACTTTAAATTGTTATTGGATCAATACCCTGCAGATGCCAAGGTGCCTGATGCGCTGTACAAATTAGGACGGGTGCAGTTCATCAAAGGCAACAGGCAACGCTCGCGTGAATATTTAGACGAGGTGATTCGAGAGTACCCCTCACATGCCGCGGCGCAGCTGGCTCGACAGTTTTTATTGGAGAACTTTTGAGGGGTCGCCACCCGAAACCGTTATGCAACTGCGTATCACAGAGATTTTTCACTCCCTACAAGGTGAAGCGCGATCGGTAGGACTGCCGACGGTTTTTGTTCGCTTAACCGGGTGTCCGCTGCGCTGCCAATATTGTGACACCGCCTATGCTTTTTCAGGTGGTGAACTGATGACGGTGAATGCCATCCTCAGCAAAATTGAGACGTTCGCGTGTCGTCGTATTTGTGTCACTGGTGGCGAGCCCCTTGCGCAGCCCGGGTGCCTCTCGTTGTTGGATCAACTTTGCCATCTTGGATTTGATGTCTCGCTGGAAACTAGCGGTGCCCTGAGTATCGCCGAGGTGAACCAAGCGGTGAGTCGAGTCGTCGACATCAAGACGCCTGATTCAGGGGAAGTGCATCGTAACGATTGGTCCAACGTGGATCATTTGACGCCCAATGATCAAATCAAGTTCGTACTGTGCAGCCGCCAAGACTACGACTGGGCGAGAATGCGGATTGATGAAAAGCGGCTGACTGAACGGGTTTCTGATGTGTTGTTTTCCCCCAGCTTTGAGCAGCTTGACGCCGCGGTACTTGCAGACTGGATGCTGATGGACAGAGTGCCTGCTCGGCTACAAATACAGCTTCACAAACTGCTATGGCAGGATGCTCCCGGACACTAAATGGGGAGCAAACAATGAGACGCAGAGGGCTAGAGCCGTGAGTAAAGCGATCGTACTGACATCTGGCGGGCTAGACTCTGCCACTGTCTTGGCCGTGGCGCATGCTGCGGGTAAGGACTGCTTTAGCTTAAGTATCGACTACGGTCAGCGCCATCGGTCTGAGTTGGCCGCGGCTGAGCGCGTCGCAGCGCAATATACTGATGTCGAGCACCGCGTCGTGACATTGGACCTCTCTTTTTTAAGTGGTTCCGCGCTCACGGATGCGTCGGTGGCGGTGCCAACAACACCCTCAACCGGCATCCCTGTGACGTATGTGCCTGCAAGAAATACGATTTTTCTCTCGCTGGCATTAGGCTGGGCCGAAGTACTTGGCGCTGATGAACTTTATATCGGCGCAAACGCAGTGGATTATTCTGGTTATCCCGATTGCCGACCTGAATTTATTGAGGCTTTTAGTGCGATGTCGTCGCTAGCCACCAAGGCCGGTGTAGAGGGTCATCCGATACGAGTGGAAGCGCCGATCATCGCTATGAGCAAAGCAGACATTATTCAGCTAGGTATGCGACTCGGTGTCGATTACGCGCTAACCGTGTCTTGTTACCAAGCGGACTCGCTCGGTCGCGCCTGCGGTGTCTGTGATAGCTGTCGACTAAGACGGGACGGTTTTGCCGCTGCGGGGGTGCCAGACCCCACGCACTACAGTGATTCATCCACCGCTTAAACGATTTGGCTTCTCTCATGATCTTGAGACGAAAGCGCAATACGAGTCGGGTCATCAGCGTGTCTTTTCGTTGCTTTGACGGCTCTTCTTGTTGACTGATCTGGGCGCGTTATCACCGGATCAAGGGGTGTTGAGGTGGAACAGAGGGGGGTAAGTGGGTTACGTGCCCAATTACCGGGGTTTTGATCGGTAAAGGACTTGAATTTTTATCCGGGGGCGTTAGCATACGCGCCTTGCCTGTTTTGGGCCGTTAGCTCAGTTGGTAGAGCAGTTGGCTTTTAACCAATTGGTCGCTGGTTCGAATCCAGCACGGCCCACCATTACAGAGAAACCACCCATCGGGTGGTTTTTTTTGTCAGGCTGCCGCCATTAGGTGGCGTAGTCTGACGCCTCTTGATCGAGAATTGCTCTGAGCTCGGCAAAGTGCCGTTCTGCCTGTTCCGGGTAATCCTCTATCGCTTGGGCCGTTACAGTTGCGACGTCGTCACTCATGACGCGCAACTGTTGCCCCGTCCACAGCGCTTTGATGTAGGTCTCAGCTGCCCGTTCAAAATAAAAGAGCCTATTAAAGGCCTCTGCAACGGTCTGTCCGATCACTAAAATACCGTGTTGTGACATGATGAGCACCCATTTGGAGGGGTCTGCCAAGTGTTGGCAGCAGCGCTCAGCCTCACGATCAAGCGCGAGCCCGCCATATTCAGGGTCGATCGCATAGCGATTAAAAAACATCGCGCAATTTTGATCTATCGGTAGCAAGCGAGGATCTTCCAGCGTCGACAACACGGTGGAATAGATGGGGTGCACGTGCAACGCGACGCGGGCCTGCGGACAGTGACGATGAATGGCGCTGTGTAAACCCCAAGCGGTAGGATCGGGCGCGCTCGCTCTGTCTAGGGTGTCGGGGTCAGTGGCGTCTAGCAATAACAGATCCGATGCCTTGATGCGTGAAAAATGTGCCTGATTTGGGTTGATCAAGAACTCCGTCTTGCTGTCGCCCACGGCGACGGAAAAGTGGTTGGCAACCGCCTCATGTAGATTGAGTCGAGCTGCCCAGCGAAACGCCAAAGCCAGATCGACGCGTTGCTGCCAGTGGTCCGCTTGCTCGGGAGGACGGTCCGATTGGAGTGCTGTCATCCTTTGTGAGGGCCGATAGGTTGGTCGCGGTTGGCCATAAGTTCATGTCCTGATAGGTGTACATGGAGCAGTGGTGCAGAGTGAGTGGGGAGCCTAAGAGGGCTAACGATGTAGCGCTTCTTTTGGCATCTTTGTTGTGCTTTGGACAGGGTACAATACTATTTGAGCAAACGACTAGACGGAGCGCGAGGATGAAAATCGACCGATATCAGCCCCATGATCACGTGGACAACATTGTCGACGCGTTGGTCAAAGATGGCGTTGTCGTCGTTGAAAATCTGCTAGAGGCGGCGGCCTTAGCCGGTTTGAATGTCGATTTACGTGTTGAATTTGACCGGGAGGGGCACCTTTACCAAAACAGTTTTAATGGTCATAAGACGCTCCGTGTAGGCGGGCTCGCCAAATATTCAGATCATTTTGCGACATTACTGATGCACCCCATCGTGTTGGCGGTGGCCGATGCCGTGCTAAAGCCGCACTGCGAGGTCTATCAGGTGGGCAGCACCACCGCGATTGAGATTCTTCCCGGGGAGGCGGCGCAAGTACTGCACGCCGACGACACTTGTTATCCCAGTCATTTATTGCCCTTTGAGGCGCAGATCTCAGCGCTCTGGGCGTTAGATGATTTTACCGAGCAAAATGGGGCGACACGGGTCGTACCGAAGCAGTGTGATATTACTGACCCTGAGCAAGTCGGTGACCAGCACATTGTTCAAGCCGTGATGCCCAAGGGGTCAGTCGTCTTGTACCTTGGCTCAACCTTGCATGGGGGAGGGGAGAATCTCAGCGATGGTGCCAGGAAGGCGGTGGTGAATACCTATTGTCTTGGCTGGCTTCGGCAAGAAGAAAATCAATACCTGACCCTGACCCGAGAGGAAGTAGCAGCGCAACCCGAGGCGGTTCGCCGCATGCTGGGCTTTCAAGCTCATGGTCCTTATTTGGGTGTGTGGCCGGAAGACCCAGATGGGTTGTGGTTCGAGAGCTGAGGGACTGGTTCGTTGCCGCCTAGTGATTACCGGCTTCGTGGCTGGGGGTAGGAGGCCCGCCGTATCGATGTCGCAGTAATGGGTACAGCAAGGGGCCCGACAAGAGCGCCAGTAGCCCAGCAAGCCCATACCAGCCAATGTCTTGACCGAATAGGGTGATCCCCTGTGAGCCAAATAAGGACACACTCCGGTCGAATAAGGTTATGTATAACATGAAGACGACGAGACACAGTGGCGGGATTATCAGTGCGGCCAGGCCTCGCGTTCCCAAGGGAATTTTGAACGGACGGTGCAGATCGGGATCGGATCTCCGCAGGTGAACTGCCGCGATAAAAATCACTGCGTAAGAACACACCATCAGCATGACATCGATGATCACGAGACTTTGGAAAGGTCCCGCGATCAGCACTGCATTAACACTCGCCACTAGCGCGATGGCCGCGATTGGGGTGCCAAAGCGTTTGCTGACGCGCGATATGATCGGTGGAAATAACCCATCATCGGCAAGTGCTTGGAGCGGGCGAGCGCCTGAGGCCATGTAATCGAGGTAAAGCGCCAGATTACCCAGCACCGCAGAGGCCAACAGTGCATGGCCCAGTGCAGTGCCGCCCAGCGTGCGACCAATATCAACGAAAGACACTTTGCCTTCACCACTGTCGACACTGAACAGCTCCCAGTGACCAAATGCCGCGATGCTTGCCACCGTGGGGAGGAGGTACATAAAGGCGACAAAGGGCAGTACCAACATCAATGCTTTTGGGATGATGCGCTGCGGCTGTTCTATCTCTCCTGCGAGCGTAGACATCGACTCGTAACCTGAATACATCCAAAGCCCAATGCTGAGTCCTAGAACGAGCGCGCCCTCGTTGCCCAGTAGATCAGCGTTGGGCGGTGTGATGGGGGTTAGGGGGTTGAATTGCCAATTCATGAGTCCCAGCACACCCAGTACGATGAAGGGCGCAATAATAAAGAGAGAAAATAAGCTAGAGCTCAGTGCCACTATCTTGACCCCCAAGATGTTAACGAGGGTAAAAAGCAGAATGATTGCCCAACAGATTAAATAGTAGGTGGTATCGCCGAAACCCAGTTGGTTCTGCAAGTAGGTGGTGCTCAGTACCACGTAGACTGAGGTGTCGACCAACAGCGCCAAAGACCACCACCAGGCAGTTTGAAACCCCCAAAAGTCACCTAAGGCTCGCCGAGTCCAAATGTAGAAGCCGCCACTTGCCGGTAATGCGGATCCCAGTTCGCTCGCCACCAGCGCCATGGGTAATGCCCATGCCAAAGGCAATGCCAAGAGTAAGAGTATGGTCAGGCCGGGCCCTGATGAGGACACCATGGCTTCAAGACCGAATGAGCCACCCGACACAAAGATGTAAATCATGAAGAAAGCGCTGAAAAGCGGGATGCGTGCGCGCTTCACGGCGGGTGGGGGACTGTAATTGACCGGCGTTTGTGGCAACAATGGTCCTCAGTAGCGTGATGAGCGGCGGTGGCTGTCAGCGTTTGGCGCTCGCTCAACACCCGCAAGTGGGCAATCTACTCTCCCACCGGTTCATAGTAACAGGCAATCAGCGGAAGTCTTGAAGGTCAGCCTTGAGTGCCTGTAGGGACTTGAGTGACGGCGTAGATCAGCTACTCGAGGCTGGCTTCTAAGGTGTGCAAATACCAGTGAATGAACTGCGTCAATGTGAACTCGAATTCGGGATGATAAGGGCCTGGCTCAAAAAACCGAGAGTTCACGCCGGCCGCGTTTCGGGT
>ENA-UZXB01005106-UZXB01005106.1-metagenome-genome-assembly--contig:-Day-2-1m-contig-5106_pt1 | contig 13350 bp, 15 predicted proteins | sample MGYA00260339_ERZ794899 | MGnify/ENA metagenome assembly ERZ794899 | reverse complement strand
CTTTCTGCTTTTACAAATGTGTCATGTATCGTTAATTTGGTCGGGGCTACCATTGCCAAAAGATGGACCCCTGCCTATAAAAAAATTGTCATCAGCAGTAGAGTAGAAACAACAAACCTGCTGTACAACTCTTTAAAAGAATTAAATCATGGCGTGACAAGTTTCATTTCAGCAAGTGGTATTAGTTTGTATCCAAATGCAGAGCGTGCTTTATATACAGAAGCCTCTAAAGAGGTAGCTGATAATTTTCTGGGAGAGGTTGTAGTTGGCTGGGAAGCTGCTGCAGACCAATTTAAAAGCCTTGGCATTGATGTAGCCAAAATACGTACAGGAGTTGTTTTTGACTCTCTATTGGGCGCTTTTCCAAGAATGATACAGCCCATAAAAATGGGTATCCCCTCTATGGTAGGTGATGGTTCTCAATGGATTTCTTGGATACATACAGATGATATTGTTGCTATTTACAATCATGCTATAGATCAAAATTTAACAGGTATCTATAATGCTGTAGCCCCTGAAGCAATAAAAAATAAAAAATTCACTCAGTTGGTTGCGGGTTTTTATAAAATTCCTATGTGGGCTCCACCACTTCCTGGTTTTTTATTGAAATTATTTTTAGGAGCAATGTCTATGCTTGCCCTTGAGGGGCAGCGAGTTAGTGTGTTAAAACTAGAGAATACTGGCTTTAAATTTAAATATCCTACGCTAGATAAAGCGTTGAGCAGTTTACTGAAAAAATAAGCTTTCTATTATTAGCAAAAAAAGCCTCAAGTTTTGCTTGAGGCTTTTTTTAATGTGTACGTTTTGATTTACATCACGGCAGTTACATCTATGGTAATTTCCATATCATCATCAATAAATTTATCTCCTAGGTTGTCAAAAATAGATTTTGAACCATAATTGATTCCCCACTTAGTTCTGTCTATGGTGAAGGTTTCACTCTTTACTTGAACCATATTGTCTTGGTTGGTAATTTGTACTGGAAAGGATATATTTTGCGAGATAGCAAGCATGGTAAGGTTTCCGCTCATCATTGTTTTTCCAGCTTCATCCTTCACTCCAGTAACAACAAAAGTTGCTGTTGGGTATTTTAAAACATTAAAAAAATCACCTTCTTTGCCCTCTACTGTGCCCTTTAAGTGAGATTCTAAACTTTCTTTGCCACTGTTTTGATCAAGGTCTGTAACAGTGATGGTATTCATGTCTATTAAAAATTTGCCACTTTCAATAGTAGTCCCTTGAAGATAAAAGGCTCCATCTTTAACATTTATGGTACCTGTGTGAGTGCCAACGGGCTTACTACCTAACCAGGTAATGGTAGATAAGTCGTTTTTAACGTTGTAGGCAACAGCTTTTTGAGTTGGTGCAAGTGTTTGTTTTGGGGCACTAGTTTCACTCTCTTTGACAGCATCTTTACATGAACTCACACCTAGGGTTATAAGCATGATGATGAGAATATTTAAATTTGATTTTTTCATTTTGGTAGTTTTTAATTCTATAAATGTAAATGTAAACTTCTGATGTTTTGTTTCTCTTAAAATAGTGCTAAACTTTGGTCGTGACATTTTGACATTTTTAAATAAATGGCAGTACTTTTGCACTTTGGTTTAAAAACAAAATACATGCACGCATGAGCAAAAAAGATACACACAAAGAAGCTGAAGTAGAAGAAATACTCGCTAACGAGCCTGCACAAGAAACACCTGCAGAAGCTCAGGTTGTTGTTGAAGATAAAAAAACAACCGAAGAGAAATTAAGCGAAGATTTGCAAAATGAAAAAGACAAACACCTGCGCCTGTTCGCAGAGTTTGAAAATTATAAAAAAAGAACAACTAGAGAGCGCATCGAGCTTTTTAAAACCGCTGGAGAAGATGTGGTAAAAGCTGTTTTACCTGTTTTGGATGATTTTGATAGGGCGCTCAAAGAATTTAGTGAGGATCTACAAGACCCTCATGTTCAAGGAATGATGCTTATTAGCAACAAGCTAAAAGAAAATTTAAAACAAAAAGGGTTGGAGGTTTCTCAAACCATCCCTGGAGATGTTTTCAATGCAGACAATCACGAAGCTGTGACACAAATACCAGCACCTACAGATGATATGAAAGGAAAAATCATTGATGTCTTAGAGAAAGGATATACCCTAGGAGGTAAAATTATACGTTACCCAAAGGTGGTAATAGGACAATAAAAAGAAGTTAATACCTCTGAATGTTTTTTCAGAAAAAGGACACAACATGAAAGACGATTTTTACAACATACTAGGAATTGATAAGAGTGCCTCTGCAAGCGAGATCAAAAAAGCTTACAGAAAAAAAGCAATAGCCTATCATCCAGATAAAAACCCAGATGACCCTTCTGCAGAAGAAAAATTCAAAAAAGCAGCTGAGGCCTATGAGGTTTTAAGTGACCCAAACAAAAAAGCGCGCTATGATCAATACGGTCATCAGGCATTTGAAGGTGGCGGTTTTGGCGGCGGTGGTGGTATGAATATGGACGACATATTTAGCCAATTTGGAGATATTTTTGGCGGCGGCGGCTTTGGTGGTGGCTTTGGTGGTAATGCTGGTAGAAGAACAGTAAAAGGAAGCAATCTCCGTATACGTGTTAAACTTACTTTAGAGGAAATTGCAAATGGTGTTGAGAAAAAAATAAAAGTAAAACGTAAAAAAGTAGCCGTTGGTACTACATTTAACACCTGTAGCACTTGCAATGGTTCTGGCCAAGTAATGAAGATTCAAAATACTATTTTGGGTCGTATGCAAACCTCTGCTACCTGTAATTCTTGTGGAGGCGCAGGACAGTCTGTTGCCAAAAAACCTGCCAATGCAGATGCACAGGGTATGTTAGCAACACAAGAGACGGTCTCTATAAAAATACCAGCAGGCGTTGTAGATGGTATGCAGTTAAAAGTGTCTGGTAAAGGTAATGATGCTCCAGGAAATGGTATTTCTGGAGATTTACTAGTAGCCATAGAAGAAATACCACATGATAGTCTACAACGTGAGGGAGATAATTTACATCATGATATGTACATTAGTTTTTCTGAAGCAGCATTAGGTACTTCAAAAGAGATTGATACCGTTACCGGGAGAGTGAGAATACCTATAGAAAGTGGTGTACAAAGCGGTAAGATTTTGCGTTTAAGACGAAAGGGGATTCCTTCAATTAATGGATATGGCACGGGTGATTTACTGGTGCATGTAAACGTTTGGACACCAAAAACATTAAATAAAGAGCAAAAAGAATTTTTCGAAAAAATGAGTGAAGACCCACATTTTCAGCCCAAGCCTGAAGATGAGGACAAGTCTTTCTTTGAAAAAGTAAAAGACATGTTTTCTTAAATTAGTTGCGTATTTATACTAATTTTATTATTTTTGTCTAAGCACTAGATTGCTACTAGTGTTTTTTCTTTTTCATAGCAATTTTTTTTTACCTCTCATGGTTTTCTGTGAGAGGTTTTTTGTTTTTTTAATGTGTAACAAATACCTTGAGAGAGAGACCTATTTAAAGATTACTAAAGTAATTGCATTGCACAGATTAATACATTTACAACTCACTTAATACCTTATGGAATATTTATTACAAGCCAACTCTGTCTCAAAAAAATATGGAGATTTCACTGCTTTAAACAATGTGTCTATTGCAGTAGAGAGAGGTACTATTTTTGGACTTCTAGGGCCAAATGGTGCAGGAAAAACATCACTCATACGCATTATTAATCAAATCACTATGCCAGATAGTGGAACAGTATTTTTGGATGGAGAGCCACTGCGCCCGGATCATATTCAAAACATAGGGTATTTGCCTGAAGAGCGTGGATTATATAAATCAATGAGAGTGGGGGAGCAATGTGTGTACCTTGCACAGTTAAAAGGCTTGTCTGTAAAAGAGGCTAAAAAACGATTAAAATACTGGTTTGAGCGTCTTGAAATTGGAGATTGGTGGGATAAAAAAATCCAGGAGTTAAGCAAAGGAATGGCACAAAAAATACAATTTGTGGTTACCGTACTTCATGAGCCTAAACTTTTAATATTTGATGAACCCTTTAGTGGATTTGATCCCATAAACGCAAACCTGATTAAAGATGAAATTTTAAGACTTCGAGATAACGGAGCTACGGTTATTTTCTCTACTCACCGTATGGAATCTGTAGAGGAGATGTGTGATCATATAGCCCTAATACACAAGTCAAATAAAATATTAGATGGAACTTTAATAGATATTAAAAAAAGCTACCAATCAAACACCTTTGAGGTTGGTCTAATTACAGAAAATAAGACTCAAGTAATTTCGCAACTCAAAGAAAAATTTGACTTACAACCAGCCCATTTTAAAAGTATAAACGATGCTTTAAAATACAAAATTAAACTACCACAAAACACAACCTCTAATGATTTGGTAAGTTATTTAACCTCTATAGGGAAGCTCAACCACTTTGCTGAGGTGATACCTTCTGCCAACGATATTTTTATAGAAACCATACAAAAAAACTAAACCTTATGAATCATCTTTCACTAATTATCAAGCGAGAGTACCTCAATAAGGTGCGAAATAAGTCTTTCATAATAATGACTTTTTTAAGTCCACTAATCTTTGTGGGTATTTTTGCTCTAGTCGGTTATTTATCTAGTATTAATAATGACAACATCCGTGAGATATCTATAGTGGATAATAGCGGCTTGATTGCTAGTAATTTTAAAAATACTGCTACAGAAAAATTCACGGTTTTAGACAATATAACAATTGAAGATGCCAAAATAGTAGCTTCTAAAGGTGGTACTTATGGAGTTTTGTTTATTCCTAAGACTACAAAACTTCAAGATTTAGCTTCAGCTACAACTTTTTACTCCAAAGAAGCCCCCTCTCTGTCTATCATAAGAGATATAGAAAACACCATAGAATCTCACGTTAATACAGCCATATTAGAACAAGCAAATATAGATGCAGATAAAATTAAAGCAATGAGAATAAGAGTGTCTACTCATCAAGAAACTTTTGAAGGAAAAGAAACTTCAAAGGCAGATGCTGTAGCTAAATTAATATTTGGAGGTGCTGCAGGATACCTGTTATTTATGTTTATTATCATCTACGGAAATATGATCATGCGTAGTGTGATAGAAGAAAAAACAAGCAGGATTATAGAAATTATTATTTCTTCTGTTAAACCTATCAAATTATTGTTAGGTAAAATAATAGGGACCTCTCTTGCTGGTGTGACTCAGTTTGTAGCTTGGGTAATTCTCATCAGTATTTTAACCTCTGTGGTGGGAATTGTATTTGGGATAGATACGGGTGCTGCACAATCTGAGCAACAAGAAATGATTGCCTCTGCCGGTGGCGGTAGTGCAGATTTAATAACTCAGGCATACCAAGCCTATGAGGGCCTACCCCTTACAAACTTGGTAATTATGTTTTTACTGTTTTTTATCGGTGGTTATTTGTTGTATGCCTCATTGTATGCAGCAATAGGAGCAGCTGTAGATAATGAGACAGACACACAACAATTTATGTTACCAGTATTAATGCCATTAATTCTTGCCGTATCTATGTTGGTTTTTTTACGGTTATTGAAAATCCTCACGGTACTGGTCTCACAAGTTTTTAGTTATATTCCTTTTACCTCTCCTGTGGTCATGTTAATGCGTATTCCTTTTGGAGTACCACTATGGCAACAGGTGCTTTCTGTAAGCTATTTTATTTGTTACTTTTACGGGTATGGTATTTTTTGCAGCCAAGATTTACCGGGTGGGTATTTTGATGTATGGCAAAAAGCCAACCTATAAAGATCTTTTAAAATGGCTCAAATATTAATAAGCAAAAAAGTTTGTAAGCCACCCGAATTAATTTTTTCTTTAATTGCACGGTATACCCTTAAGATTTCTTTAAATTTACGATAACAAGCTTACGAGCAACTAAATATAGTAAACCGTGCAAAAGGATCAAACAGACACTATAAGTGAGGTAGTAACACAGACCATTTGGGAGGCTATAAAAAGCTTTTTGGACCTAGGTTTTACTTTGGGATCTGGAGATCATAAAGTTCGTATCGCTGTTTGGACACTGCTGTTGGTGATTTTATCTTTTGTTGCAGCACGATTTTTTTTAAAGTGGATTCGCCTGTTACTTATCACTAGGAATATGCAGGAGCCAGATAAGCTCAAATTCATAAGCTTTTTTAAGTTTGTTCAATACATCACTTATATCATTGTTGGTTTTGCGGTATTAAGCGCCTCGGGTATTAATGTAACTCCTTTTTTAGCAGCTTCTGCTGCACTTCTGGTGGGACTGGGTTTGGCACTTCAAGAGCTTTTTCAAGACGTGATAGGAGGTATTTTTATTTTTATAGATAAATCATTGCTAGTAGGAGATATTGTAGAGATAGATGGTAAAGTTGCTAGAGTAGTTGAAGTTTCCTTAAGGACCACAAGAGCGATTACAAGAGATGATAAAATAGTGGTGATTCCTAACCATAAATTTATTTCAGAAATTATTATAAACTATACTCAAAATCATAAAACTACCAGGGAGTTAGTTAAAATAGGGGTTGCATATGGTAGTGATGTGAAAAAAGTAGAAGCATTGCTGCTGCAAAGTGTGAGTGAACATTCTAAGGTTTTAAAAAAACCCAAGCCCTTCGTGCTTTTTGATGATTTTGGAGATTCTGCTTTACAATTTAGTGTATTGTTTTTTATTACCGATAGTTTTTCTGACCCCAAAATTAAGAGCGAAATAAGATTTAGAATAGATCAACTCTTTAGAGAAAACAATATTTCTATTCCGTTTCCTCAAACAGATGTACACATTATCAATAAAACAATGTAATATCTCTAGGGATTTTCCGTCTTTATAAAACAAATCTATAACCTTGGGAGTCTTTGCACCTTACTGAAATATTAGAAAAATAAAACATGGCAAAAATATTAATAATTGAAGATGAGGCTGCTATTAGAAGGGTATTGGTGAAAATACTTTCTGAAGAGAATAGCGCTTATGAGCTAACCCAGGCTCAAGACGGTTTGGAAGGGATAGAGAAAATTAGAGATCAGGATTTTGATTTGGTACTTTGTGATATTAAAATGCCAAAAATGGACGGGGTAGAAGTGTTGCAGGCAGCAAAAAAAATAAAACCAGAGACGCCAATGGTGATGATTTCTGGCCATGGAGATTTAGATACGGCGGTACAAACCATGCGCCTTGGCGCTTTTGATTACATTTCAAAACCACCAGATTTAAATAGATTACTCAACACCGTTAGAATTGCCCTAAACAGCAAAGAGCTTGTTGTTGAGAACAAACGTCTGAAAAAGAAAGTGAGTAAGAATTACCAGATGATTGGTAAAAGCGATGCTATCATAGAAATTAAAGACATGATAGAAAAAGTTGCACCAACAGAGGCGCGTGTCTTTATTACAGGTCCAAACGGTACGGGTAAAGAATTAGTGGCCCACTGGATACATCAAAAAAGTAGTCGCAGTAAAGGCCCAATGATAGAGGTTAACTGTGCCGCTATTCCGGGAGAACTTATAGAAAGTGAGTTGTTTGGGCATGTAAAAGGAGCTTTTACCTCTGCCAATAAAGATAGAGCAGGAAAGTTTGAAGCTGCCAATACTGGAACTATTTTTCTAGATGAGATAGGAGATATGAGTTTATCTGCCCAAGCCAAAGTGTTAAGAGCCTTACAAGAAAATAAAGTACAACGTGTAGGAAGTGATAGAGACATAAAGGTAGATGTTAGGATCATTGCTGCCACCAATAAAGATTTAAAAAAAGAAATTTCAGAAGGAAATTTCAGAGAAGATTTATACCATAGATTGGCGGTAATATTAATTGATGTTCCTGCCTTAAACAATAGAAGAGAAGATATTCCCCTACTTGTAAACCATTTTGCAGAACAAATAGCCTCAGAACAAGGAACTGCTCCAAAGAAATTTAGCCCGAAGGCTATTGTACTTCTTCAAGAGTATGATTGGACAGGAAATATCAGAGAATTACGTAATGTTGTTGAACGTCTTATTATACTTGGGAGCACACAAGTAACAGAGAAAGATGTTACCTTATTTGCCAGCAAATAATGCTAAAAAAATAGTGCTATTGTATTTCTTTTTGAAAACACACACACAAATACTATGAAAAAGTTACCCATACTACTGCTGCTTCTTTTAATGAGTCAAGCCCTAATGGCACAAAATAACAGCCAAAAAGATGCTACCATGTTAGAGGCTATTTATAAAGCCTCTCTACTAAATGGAAAGAGTTATTCTTGGCTGGATCATTTGTCAAATAAAATTGGAGGACGTCTTTCTGGATCTATCAATGCTCAAAAAGCTGTAGCCTACACCAAAGCAGAATTAGAAAAACTAGGCCTTGATAAGGTCTGGTTACAGCCCGTTATGGTACCCAAATGGGTACGTGGTTTAAAAGAGTATAGTTATATGGAAACTGGGCCTGGTATCACTAGTGTCATGAATATATGTGCTCTTGGCGGTTCTGTAGCTACCCCAAATGCAGGTATAAAAGCAAATGTTATTGAAGTTACTTCTCTACAGGAGTTAGATTCTTTAGGTAGTGCAAATATTAAAGGTAAAATTGTTTTTTTTAACCGCCCTATGCAGGCAGATTTAATCCATACTTTTGAAGCTTATGGAGGGTGTGTAGACCAACGGTACTCTGGAGCTAAAGAAGCTGCAAAATATGGAGCCGTAGGTATAGTAGTACGTTCTATGAACTTACGCAATGACGACTTTCCCCACACTGGAGCGATGAGTTATGGAGATCTACCGGCCTCAAAGCGTATAGCCGCTTGTGCCATTAGCACTAACGATGCCAATAAGCTTAGTAACACTTTAAAACTAATTCCTGATCTCAATTTTTACTTCAAGCAAAACTGTAAAATATATCCAGATGTAGAATCCCATAATGTTATTGGTGAAATTACAGGGACCACTTATCCTGATAGCTACATGATTGTGGGTGGGCATCTAGACTCCTGGGATTTGGGAGACGGATCTCATGACGATGGTGCGGGTGTTGTACAATCTATGGATGTATTGCGTTTATTGAAAAAGACAGGCTACAGGCCAAAACACAGCATTCGAGTTGTATTGTTTATGAATGAAGAAAACGGCTTGCGTGGCGGTAATGCCTATGCCACCCAGGCTAACCTAAAGGGAGAAAACCATGTTTTTGCTCTAGAGAGTGATTCTGGAGGATTTACTCCAAGGGGCTTTTCTTTTGATTGTGATGCTGCAAATTTTGAACAAATACAAAGTTGGCAACCCTTATTTAAGCCCTATTTAATCCACTATTTTGAGAAGGGTGGCAGTGGCGCAGATATTGGTCCTTTAAAAAAACAGGGAATTGTGTTGGCTGGCTTGCGTCCAGATAGCCAGCGCTATTTTGATTATCATCATGCTCAGAATGATACTTTTGATGCCGTCAACAAAAGAGAGCTAGAACTGGGGGCTGCAACCATGACAAGTCTTATCTATTTGATGGATACCTATGGTGTAAAGAACAGCCTTACCCAAATTAAAAAGTAATTTTTTTAAATTGTGGCATAACAACCTATTTTTGGTCCCACCATACCACAAAGAATTTTTCAACAACGGCGCCACTTTTTTTATAGACTTGTGGTGCTTTTTTGTTTTCTAGTGCTTTTAAAATCTTGTTGCGTATCTCACTCGCATTACACCAATTTGTAATGCTGTTAGTAGGTAGTAACCACTGTTTTTTTTCTACAAGGGCATAGCTATAATGATCCTCCAAAACAAGCTGGTTATAATACACCCAAAATCCAACTACACATTTTTGATACGCCCTTGGGAGCTCGTTAATTGCAGCGTCAATTGGCAAATACAACGAGGCTGCTAGATAACACTCTTGTATTGCTTTTAAGGGGTTAAACTCTAAGTTTTCAAGGATCTTCTCTGTGTGTTTGTCAAACAATAATGGGAATTGTTTTTCTCTAAGTTTAGTTATTTTGTCTTGTAAAGAATCTTTTTTATTTGGTCCTATCCATTTTTGCTCAAAGCTACCAAAGCGCTTTGGATCAAATAAATAAAATTTACAACAGAGCTCTACATGAAATTGGATTTTTGTATTTTTTTCTTGTAATAAATAATCTAACTCTCCTATGGTTTTTGAGGGGCTTTGTATTTGGATATTAGCCGCCAGTAATCTGTAAGATTTAGAGTCTGTAATAATGCTTTCAAAAATAGCCTCTGCTTGTCTACCAAGCATAATATTTGGAATTTCAAAATTAGAGGGTTTAATGGTTGGCAAAGAAAAAGTCTGGTAGATAAAGGACGCTCCAAAGAGGTCTAATACTGGAATTTCCTTGAAGTTGGCATGTATTGCAATTGATTTACTGATGGTATTATTTTTTTATAACCTTTTCATATTTTTCAATCCAAAGCTGTGGTGTCATCTTAGCACATAATTGAGCAATCAAATCAAAAGGTATTTTTTCTATATTTTTAAAACGGATGCAACTTTTCCCCATGTCTAATTTATTGCTAGCATGTTTTGGGTACTCATCTACAAACCACTGCATAAGTTGTGGATCGCTATATATTCCAGAGTGGTATAGACTGATATTATTTTTTTGGGAAGCCAAATTTATAAAGGGTAATGGAAGGCTCGGATTTACATGATACCCCTCTGGATACATACTGTGAGGTACAACATAACCCAACATACCGTAACTTATACATTCTTCAAAACCTTTAGGTAGGTTCTTCAAAATAATATCTCTAAGTTTTGTCATTACTTGTTTTCTCTCTTGTGGTAATTGGTTGAGGTATTGTTCTGGAGTACTTGCTTTAGATTGCATTTTTTTTTATAAAGGTACTAACTTGTTTTTATTTACAGGATACTATTTAAAACCTTGTGTTTAAAAACCTGTAGGTTTTATCTTTGCATAAAAATAGTATTTCATTGTTAACTCAATACACAAAAGAATTTAAGTATAATTTAAAACTAGCCACTCCTGTAATTTTGGGTATGTTAGGTCACACCCTTGTTTCTTTTGTTGACAACATCATGGTTGGACAATTGGGTACTGCAGAACTAGCAGCTGTTTCTCTTGGTAACAGTTTTATGTTTATTGCCATGTCTTTAGGCATTGGTTTTTCTACTGCAATAACCCCTTTGGTTGCAGAGGCAGATGGCCAGGGTGATTTTAAAAAAGGAAAATCATCTTTCAAACATGGACTCTTTTTATGTATGGTTTTAGGTGCGGCACTGGTAGGAGCTGTTTTTTTGGCAAGACCCTTAATGTATGCCATGAAGCAACCCACAGCGGTAGTAGATCTTGCTATGCCATATCTTACATGGGTTGCTGTTTCTTTGTTGCCATTAATTATTTTTCAAGCATTTAAACAATTTAGTGACGGTTTATCTCTCACTCGGTATCCAATGTATGCTACATTTTTGGCCAATATTATAAATGTAATACTCAATTACATGTTTATTTTTGGAAAATTTGGCGCTCCTGCTCTGGATGTTGTTGGTGCCGCTGTTGGGACACTTGTCTCTAGGGTTGTAATGGTAATTTACCTTTGGCTTTTGTTATATAGTAAAGAACAATCTAAGGCATTTGTAACACATATCAAGCTTTTTACCCTCTCCAAAAAAATGCTTAGTAAAGTATTTAATCTTGGATTTCCATCTGCACTACAAATGTTTTTTGAAGTGGCTATTTTTACAGCAGCTATCTGGCTTTCTGGTATGCTCGGAAAAAACCCTCAGGCTGCAAATCAAATTGCTTTAAATCTATCTTCTATGACATTTATGGTAGCTATGGGATTTGGTGTTGCTGCTATGGTGCGGGTAGGAAACCAAAAAGGGCTTAAGCGCTTTGATGAGTTGCGCCGTATTGCTTTTTCTATATTCTTACTCTCTACTATTTTGGCGGTTATTTTTGCTATTTTGTTTTTCATTTTTCATCAGTCTTTACCTAGTTTATATCTTAACTATGATAATCCTATTGAGGCCCTTGATAACCTTGAGGTAGGGGCCACCGCAGCTACCTTACTTTTAATAGCGGCTGTTTTCCAAATAAGTGATACCATACAAGTGGTCACTCTAGGTGCATTACGGGGTATGCAAGATGTAAAACTTCCCACTGTTATTACCTTTATTGCCTATTGGGTTGTTGGTTTTCCTATCATGTATTATTTAGGCCTACACTCCACCTGGGGTAGTGCGGGTATTTGGATAGGTTTATTGGCTGGCCTTACTGTTTCTGGGGTGTTGTTATCCTGGAGGTTTCATGTACTGTCTAAAAAGCTAATAGCAAGGTCTTAACCATTTGCTGGGGTAGGGTATGGTTTTGATTTATTTACTGTTTAACCTCTATTGTTGGATTGCCCTTAAGTGATAGGGTGCTCGAGATTTTTTATTGTAATTTTGTAGTCTGTAATATGTGACACCTATTACAAATAAGATTTATAATTAACATTAACTATGTATGGAATTCCCAAAATACCTTCTAGGAGACAATAGTGATTACCCATCTGCTATTTTTGTGATACACACAGCTTTTCCTCGTTTTATTATCAATCTTGAAAATGATGAGGTTCAGTGGTTAGAAGATTTTGATTCACAAGATCAAAAAGAACTTGAAACTGAGACAGAAAACTTTATTCGTGAGGCCAGTGAATTTTATGACAGAGAAATAGATCGCTACGAAGATGATTGAAACCCTGTTACACTATGACGAACAATTATTTCTATTTTTAAATAACTTAGGGACTCCCCCTTGGGATGAATTCTGGCGTATTGTTACACAAAAATGGTCCTCGGCACCTCTTTATGCCTTTTTACTATTTTTAGTTTTCAAAAAATTTGGTTTAAAATCAACCGTAATTGTTGTGCTTTGTGCTGCTGTTATGATTACAGCAACAGATCAATTAGCAAATTTATTTAAGTACATATTATTTAAAAGACCGCGTCCTTGCCGTGAGCTAGAATTAGAATTACTCATGCGCTTTGTGGCAGAGGGTTGTGGTAGGTATGGTTATTTTTCTGCACATGCAGCCAGTAGTATGGCGGCGGCTGTTTTTTTAGGATTGTTGTTAAAATCGTATTTCAAGGCACTCCCATCTGTACTATTGTTATGGGCTAGTGTAGTTGCTTATTCTAGAATTTATTTAGGGGTGCATTATCCCCTTGATATCATTACAGGGATGTTTTTTGGCGCTTGGATTGGTTTTGGAATGCTCAAGGTTAATACCTGGGCGCAGGGGCGTTTTATTTCTTAGAGACTAAAAATAAATCACGCCAAAGCCTACCATTGTATCCTTTTTCAGACATCTTGCTTGGATTGATATCATACCTAGTTATTTTCTC
>ENA-UZXB01002503-UZXB01002503.1-metagenome-genome-assembly--contig:-Day-2-1m-contig-2503_pt2 | contig 13365 bp, 11 predicted proteins | sample MGYA00260339_ERZ794899 | MGnify/ENA metagenome assembly ERZ794899 | reverse complement strand
GGAAGAGGGTACTGCATTTTTTCAAGGATTTGCTAATGTCATAAACGCACTTCGTTGTTGTCCTAAAATTACGATTGGCCGTGTTCATGGAAAAGCAGTAGGGGGTGGTGTTGGTTTAGCTGCTGCTACCGATTACTGTTTGGCGAGTCGATATTCAGAAATTAAATTAAGTGAACTTACAATAGGAATTGGTCCTTTTGTAATTGAACCGGTAGTTACCCGAAAAATTGGTCTTAGTGCCATGTCACAACTATCTTTAGAGGCTAATAAATTTTTCTCCGCCGAATGGGCACAACAAAAAGGTCTATATACAAATATTTATTCTTCTGTTGAAGACTTAGATATTCAGGTGATGCTTTTAGCGGAACAATTATGTAGCTATAATCCAGAGGCACTCACCAGGCTAAAAGAAACCTTTTGGGAAGGCACTAGCGATTGGGATAAATTATTGAAAAAACGGGCTGCTATAAGTGGTCGTTTAGTACTGAGTGATTTTACGAACAAACAATTAAAAAACTATTAATAATTTTAGTTTAACTGAAACTAAAGTCTCCAAATCTATGTCCAACTCAATCTCAATTACAAAAATTAATAAGTCAAAAATAGAAACTCTTGATTTTGATAACATTGCCTTAGGTCGTACGTTTACTGATCATATGTTTATCTGTGACTTTCAAAATGGTAAATGGTCTAACCCTAGAATAAAACCCATGGAGTTGATCCCAATGCATCCTGCTTGCATGGCACTGCATTATGGCCAAGCTTTGTTTGAAGGAATGAAAGCAACGATAGACTCCAATGGAGATCCTTTGCTTTTTCGTCCTGATAAAAATGCAGAACGTCTTAATTTTAGCGCCAGACGACTGGGAATGCCAGAATTTTCTGTAACCTTATTTGTTGACGCTTTAAAACAACTAGTAGGCTTGGACAAACAATGGATCCCTCCCCAAAAAGGTAGTGCATTGTATTTACGTCCTTTTATGTTTGCTGACGAAGCTTTCATTGGTATGCGTGCTGCTAACTCTTACAAGTTTATTGTAATGGCATCTCCTTCAAAACCAATTTATACCGACCGTATTCGCTTGTATGCTGAAACCTCATTTATTCGAGCAGCACACGGAGGTACAGGTGAGGCTAAAGCCGCAGGAAATTATGCAGCAGCAGTTCTTCCAACAGAAATCGCAAAATCTAAAGGCTTTGATCAAGTTCTTTGGTTGGATGCTAAGGAATTTAAATATATTCAGGAAGTAGGTACGATGAATATTTTTTTCAAGATCAATGGTCAATTTATAACTCCTTCGCTTGACGGGTCTATTTTAGCTGGAATTACACGTATGAGTGTAATTGATTTTTTACGACATAAAAACTTTGAAGTTGTAGAGCGACCAATCACAATTGATGAAATTGTAGAAGCTTCAAAAAACGGTCAGTTAGAAGAAGCTTTTGGAACAGGGACTGCGGTTGGGATTGCAATGATCCAAGAAATTGGATATAAAGATTCAGTAATTCATGTGTCTCACAACAGTCCAATCGGGCAGTTAGTATTAGACACAATCAACGGGGTTAGAATTGGAAAAATTACAGATGAATTAAACTGGATGGTTAAGGTAGAATCTTAAATTTATTTTTAATATTATTCCATCTATATGCTCTAATAAAAATCCCTTGTTTAGGATCTACAATAAAGGCTTCTTTATTTTTCTGTGCTTTTACGTAGCCTACTAAGTAGTCCAAGAAAAGAGAAATATTTCTTTTTTTGAAGGCTAATTTTAAAGCTGATAGAAAAGCCAGTATAAATCCGTATCGCATTTTGTAAAGAGCAATGCCTTGTAAGTGTTTTGCTTTTTTATTATAACTGGCACCTGTATGTTTAAGATGTCTTACAATCAGTGATTCATCTGTTTTGAATTCCCATCCGTAGTAGAGTGACAATAATTCATCAATTGTATCCCAACCCATTGATTTTTTTAGGCCTCCAATCTGTTGGAAACACGCTTTTCTATAGGCTTTTATGGGCCCCCGAATATGCTTTTTTGAGGTTAGGTTTTCGATTTGCCACTTGTTGTTTTTTTGAACATAACAATGTCCAGCTACCATGCCAAGCTCTGGGTTTTTTTGGTAATGAATAGCGAGACTTTCAAGGTAGTTTTTTGGAAAAATCAAATCTGCATCGTATTTACAAATTATATCGAAGTCTTTATCTAAAGAGTCATAACCTTTATAAAAAGCATTAATAATTTTACTCCCTGGTAAGTGTTCGTCAGACGAGATGTTAGAAATCAACGATATCCATGGGTATTCCTTTGTAATTTTATTTACTATGTTGGATGTGGTGTCTGTTGAATTATCGTCTACCACCACTACTTTAGTAGGTAGTAAAGATTGGTTTATTAACGATTTAAGTGTCTGACCAATGTAGTCTTCTTCGTTATGAGCGGGTATGACGATATAAAACCTCAAATTCTTTCAGCATAAACGATGTAATATCGAGGGGTAAACCAACGTAGAACGGGTCTAATTCCAATTTTTTTAGTTGGGTTTGTCCATTTTTTTGTTGCTATAATTTTCCAACCTGCTTTTTCTAATAGCCAATTAAATTGCCAATCTTCAAATTCATGAAAATGACGATCTCTTAGGTCTGTTTTACTACGATAAGCACTTGAAAACCATAGCCTTAATGGAACACTTGCAACTAGTTTTTTTGACTGAATTCTATTTAACACGGAAAAAGGTGAGACCAGGTGTTCAAATATTTCAAACGCAGTTGTTACATCCGAGGTGTTAGATTCTAAAAAAGAGGTGTTTAAGTCCAAATCTTCACCTGAAGTGTTACAGACATCAAAACCTTCAGTTTTAAGAATTTCAGAAAAAGGGTTTTTAACCCCTAGGTCTAAAATAGATTCACCATTATTTACATGAGTCTTAAGGAACTTTAAAGTGTGTTTATATCGTTTCTTAGGAAAATTCTTAGCGTACATATTAATATTTGTAAGTGATAGCATTGATGTGCATTCCTGCACCTACACTAGCAAATATAATGATATCTCCCTTATTCAGTTTATGCCCCTCCATGTGGTTGTTCTTAATTAGATCAAGTAATGTTGGTACTGTAGCCACAGAACTATTTCCTAATTCATGAATACTCATGGGCATTACTCTTTCTGGTACAGGGGTTTTATAAAGTCTATAAAAGCGATTTACAATAGCCTCGTCCATTTTTTCATTCGCTTGATGAATTAATATTTTTTTTACATCTTTTATGTCAAACCCGCTGTTGTCTAAGCAGGTTTTCATAGCATTAGGAACATTTGATAATGCAAATTCATAAATCTTTCGTCCATACATTTTTATAAATCGCGTATCTTCTACTAAAGATTTGTTGTTGGAGCATCCAAAAAATAAGTGGTAAATTTCATCATGAGTATAAGAAGCTGACTCATGAGATAAAATCCCTCCATCCTCATCTAAAAGTTCAATAACAGTTGCCCCTGCGCCATCTGAATAAATCATTGAATCTCTATCGTGTGGATCAACAACCCGAGATAATGTTTCAGTACCTATTACTAGACATTTTTTAGCCATACCAGCTTTTATGTAGGCTTGGCCTTGAATCACTCCTTCTACCCAGCCAGGACATCCAAATAGAATATCATAGGCTATGCATTTAGGGTTTTTAATTTTTAAAATATTTTTTACTCTTGCGGCTAAACAGGGCAAAATATCGCTTTGAATCGAACCTGATTTTACATCTCCAAAATTATGAGCTAGAATGATATAGTCTAAAGTTTCTGGATCCACACCAGCATCTTTTATTGCTTTTTCTGCGGCTAATGCACCAAGGTCCGAAGCTGTTAAATGGTTTTCTGCATAGCGTCGTTCTGAGATTCCTGTAATGGCTTTAAATTTTTCTATGATGACCTCATTGGAAGATGGGATTTCAGAACCGTCAATATTTAAAAATGAGTGTTGCTGAAAAGCTTTATTTTTCTGAACTATTTTAGGAATATAACTCCCTGTTCCTGTAATTTTTATGTTCATAATTTCTTTATTTTAAGCTTCTTCATAAGTATCAATTGAGGCGCAAGTACATATTAGGTTCCTATCCCCATAAGCGTCGTCCACTCGGCGAACTGATGGCCAAAACTTATCATTTTTTATGTAGTCTAGGGGAAAGGCCGCTTTAGTTCTGCTGTATGGAAAAATCCAATTATCATTAGTAAGCATTTCTAGGGTGTGAGGTGCATTTTTTAAAGGATTATTGGTGTCTTCTTTGGATGCTGAATCTATCTCTTTTCTAATTGCAATCATCGCATCACAAAACCGGTCCATTTCAGCCTTTCCTTCACTTTCAGTAGGCTCGATCATCATTGTACCTGCTACAGGGAATGAAACGGTTGGTGCATGAAATCCAAAGTCCATAAGTCGTTTGGCGATATCAACTACTTCAATGCCGTTGGACTTAAAATCACGACAATCTATAATCATTTCATGTGCAGCACGACCTTGTTCTCCAGAGTATAAAGTATCATAATGCCCCTCGAGGCGTTCTTTGATGTAATTGGCGTTAAGAATGGCAATTTCAGTAGACTGTGTTAGTCCGGTATCTCCAAGCATTTTAATATAACCATAAGAAATTAAGCAAGCGAGAGCAGATCCAAAGGGCGCTCCTGAAATTGAATGAATTGCATTTTTCCCGCCTGTTTTGATAAGTGGATTTCCAGGTAAAAATGGTGTTAGTTGTTTGGCAACACATATGGGTCCAACTCCAGGACCTCCGCCTCCGTGTGGGATTGCAAATGTTTTATGCAAGTTCAAATGGCACACATCTGCACCAATATTCCCTGGGTTAGTTAATCCAACTTGTGCATTCATATTAGCTCCGTCCATGTAGACTTGTCCGCCGTTGTCGTGAATGATTTGAGTAATTTCTTTTATAGCGGATTCGTAAACTCCATGAGTAGAAGGGTAGGTCACCATCAAAGCAGCTAGGTTGTCTTTGTGTAATGTTGCTTTTTCTCTCAAGTCATCAACATCAATATTTCCATTTTCAGAAGATTTCGTGACAACGACTTTCATTCCTGCCATGACCGCACTCGCTGGGTTTGTCCCATGTGCGGATGAAGGTATTATACAAATCTTTCTGTGTTGATCTCCTCTAGATTCATGATAGGCTCTAATGACCATAAGTCCGGCGAATTCACCTTGAGCGCCTGAATTAGGTTGAAGGGATGTTCCAGCAAAGCCAGTAATTTCTGTCAATTGATTTTCTAATTCTGTAAGGACAGTTCGGTAGCCTTCAACTTGATTTAGAGGAGCGAATGGATGTATGTTGCACCAGTTGGGCCAGCTAAGGGGTAACATTTCTGCTGCAGCATTTAGCTTCATTGTACAAGATCCCAATGAAATCATAGAAAAATTCAAAGCAAGATCTTTACGTTCTAGTCGTTTAATGTAACGCATCAGTTCAGTCTCAGAATGGTGAGAGTTAAAAATGACATTTGATAAAAAGCTAGAAACTCGTTTTGACGAATCCGGAATTTTATTTTGTGTATTAATTGATTTAATACTTGTTTTAGTCTTATTGTGAGCCTCACAAAAAATTGAAAGTATAGTATTAAGGTCAGAAAGAGTTGTTGTTTCATTTATGGAAATTGAAACGGTCGTTTCGTTTGGATAATGGAAGTTGACTTCTTTTTGTTCTGCTATAATTTTTATTTTCGTAGTGTCTGAAACTAATATTTGAATTGTATCAAAAAAGTTTTGATGAACAAGCTTAAGTTCTAGTGTTTCTAAAGCCTCTGCCAAAAGTGTAGTGTGGTTATGCACTTTACGGGCAATGTATTTGAGGCCCTCAGGTCCATGATAAACCGCATACATTCCTGCCATTACAGCTAACAATACTTGTGCAGTACAAATATTGGATGTTGCACGGTCTCTTTTAATATGTTGCTCACGAGTTTGCAGAGCCATTCGCATGGCACGATTCCCATCCATATCTTTTGTAACTCCAATAATCCTTCCAGGAATATATCTCTTATAGACTTCTTTAGTTGCAAAGTAAGCTGCGTGTGGTCCGCCATAACCCATTGGAATTCCAAATCTTTGAGTGGTTCCAACTACTACATCAGCACCAAGTTTTCCTGGAGCTTCTAATGACACTAGGGCGAGAATATCTGCTGCAACAGCTACTTTAATCTCATTATGATTTGACTCAGAGATAAAGCTTTTTAAGTTCATGATAAATCCAGACTTTCCAGGGTACTGAACTAGGGCACCAAAAAAATCAGAAGAAAAGTCAAATTCTTTAGCGGGTCCAATAATAAGCTTAATGCCAATTGGAATTGCTCTAGTTTTTAATACAGATAGCGTCTGTGGCAAGACATCGTCAGAAACAAAAAATTTGACAATTCCTGATTTTACTTTTGATTTTGGCCTTACAGCGTACAACAAGGCCATGGCTTCAGCAGCTGCAGTACTTTCGTCCAGAAGCGAGGCGTTTGCTAATTCCATTCCGGTAAGATCTGTTACCATTGTTTGGTAATTTAGGAGTGCCTCAAGGCGGCCTTGAGCAATTTCAGCTTGGTAAGGCGTGTAGGCAGTATACCATCCTGGATTTTCTAAAATATTTCGTTGAATAACTGCAGGAAGGTTTGAAGGATGATATCCCATCCCAATAAAAGATTTGAAAACTTTATTTTTAGAAGCTAAATAATAGATGTGCTCAAGGTACTCTTGCTCGCTTAGAGGAGCTTCAAGTTTCAAGGGCGAATGAAGTCTAATATTTTTAGGAATAGTCTGGTCAATTAATTCGTTCATAGAATTCACTCCGATGGCGTCAAGCATTTCTTTACGTTGCTCTTTTCTAGGGCCAATATGTCTCAAAGAGAATGAGTCAGTTTTCATTGTAAAATATTAAAATTATATAAAGCAAAATTAAGTAATTTAACAACGATTTAATTTATACAAATTGAAAGTTATCAAACAATTATTAGGGTTATTAACAGTTTGATTACTTTTGTAAGATGACTCTTTTGAAACGTTTAATCGACTTCTACATAAATAGCAGTATCCATGTTGCTTTAGCTGTACTCTCTTTTTGTTTTTTAACAGCGATTGAATTGGATTTAAAGTTATCTGTCTATTTTTATATATCGGTATTTTGCGCCTCTGTTTCAGGATATAATTTTGTTAAGTATTTTGGCTTAGCTAAGTTTTATTACCGAGCACTTACCAATAAATTAAAATATATTCAGTTGGTATCTTTAATAAATATTATTGGCTTTTTATATTCGTTCTCATTTCTTCAAACCCAAAGTCAATTACTTTTATTTTTTTTGGGGCTCATAACTTTTTTGTATGCCATACCATTAGGAATTAAAACACCAATAAACTTAAGATCAATTGGGGGTATTAAGATTTATGTCATTGCAATTGTTTGGGCTGGGACTTCTGTTTTTTTACCACTTTTAGAAACTCGTAGTGTATTGTTGTTAGACCACCTTTGGATTATATTTCAGCGGATATTAGTACTTATTGTGTTAATGCTTCCTTTTGAAATACGTGACTTAGAATTGGATGAAGCCTACTTATCTACTATCCCCCAACAAGTTGGAATCCATAAAACTAAATTAATTGGCTATGCCTTGTTGATAGACATATTTATTTTAGAGATTTTAAAACATAAAACAAATAGAGAATCTACTCTAGTATTATTTTTTACCATTGCAGTTTTAGCTGTCTTATTATTTATGAGTACAAAAGGAAGAAGCCGTTATTTCACTTCTTTAATAGTAGAATCTGTCCCAATAATAGCACTAATTTTTTTAATATTCCTATTAAATTAATTAAGCAAACCAGAGCGTCTGAGCAAGGCATCTACTTTTGGTTTTTGACCACGAAACTTAATATATAACTCTAAGGGATCTTCTGTGCCTCCTTTACTTAATATAAACTCTTTAAAATTATTTGATATTTTCGAGTCAAAAATGTTATTTTCTTTAAAATATTGAAAGGCATCAGCATCTAAAACTTCAGCCCATTTATAGCTGTAATAACCTGATGAGTAACCTCCTTGGAAAATATGAGAGAAAGCTGTTGACATACAGTTTTGTTCAATATCTGGAAAAAGTTGAGTTTGTTTAAAAGCTACTTTTTCTTGTTTTTTTACATTTGTTATTGGGCTCGGATCAGTTCCATGCCAAGACATGTCAAGCAGCCCAAAGCTTAGTTGTCTTAGTGTTTGCATTCCTTGCTGAAATGTTGAGGCTGATTTGATTTTATCGATTAAATCCATAGGGATAAGTTCTCCTGTTTTGTAGTGTTTTGCAAAAAGCGCTAGTGCTTCTTTTTCATAACACCAGTTTTCCATAATTTGACTGGGCAGTTCAACAAAATCCCATGCTACGTTGGTGCCTGACAAGCTTGGATATGTTGTGTTTGCTAGCATTCCATGCAATGCATGTCCAAATTCATGAAAAAGAGTAGTGACTTCGTTGAAAGTCAGCAAAGACGGTTTAGTTTTTGTTGGTTTTGTAAAATTACAAACTATTGAAACGTGTGGTCTTTCTTGTATTCCGTTCTTGATGTATTGGGGCTTGAAAGAGGTCATCCAAGCGCCGTTACGCTTTCCTTTTCTAGGAAAAAAATCAGTATAAAAAATAGCCACTAGATTTTGCTCTAAGTCAACAACCTTATAAGTTAGCACCTCTCTGTGATAGGTGTCAATATCATTTGTTTTTATAAAGCTTAAACCAAATAGTTTATGAGCCACCTTAAAAGCACCTTCAATAACGTTTTCTAGTTTAAAATATGGCTTTAATTGTTCTTCATTAAACTTAAAATACTCTTGTTTTAATTTCTCTGAGTAATAAGCACTGTCCCATTTTTCCAAATGATTTATTCCATCTGTTCTTATTGCAAAGTTTTGCAACTCTTGAAATTCCTTTTTAGCAATAGGCAACGCTTTTTCTAGAAAATCTTCCAAAAAGTTACAAACGTTTTTAGGTGTTTTGGCCATACGTTCTTCTAACACAAAATGAGCATGCGTTTGATAGCCTAAAAGTTTTGCTCTTTTAAAGCGCAAATTAGTTATTTTCAGAACAATTTCTTGATTATCTAATTTATCATTTTGAAAGCCTTTTCTTCCAAAAGCTAATGCAAGATCTTTTCGTAAGGCTCTATTTTTAGCATAGGTCATAAAAGGAATATAGCTTGGATAGTCTAAAGTGATAAGCCAACCTATTTTATTTTTTTCTACAGCGGTTTGTTTGGCAGCTTCAATGACTCCTTCTGGCAGTCCGTCAAGGTCCGATCTATTTGTAATTAAAAGCTCATATCGATTGGTTTCTGCTAAAATATTTTCCCCAAAAATTAGTTTTAATTTACTTAGCTCTTTGTCAATCTCTCTAAGTATTTCCTTATCCTCATCGTTGAGGTTGGCTCCATTTCTAGAAAATTCTTTATATTTTTTTTCTAAGAGTGTTTTTTGCTCTATGGATAAATTTAACGCTTCCTTAGAGCTATAGACTGATTTAATACGTTCAAAAAGTAGACTGTTTAAAGCTACATCGTTAGAGAAATTTGATAACAGTGGTGAAACTTCTTGAGCGATTTTTTGTATGCTTTGGTTTGTTTCAGCGGCATTTAAATTGAAGAAGATACTGGAAATTCGATCTAATGATTCACCAGCATAGTCTAAGGCTTCAATAGTATTTTTGAAAGTGGGAGTTTCTTTTGAGTCTGTTATTTTGGTAATTTCAATATTAGCAATCTCAATAGCTTTTACGAATGCAGGTAAAAAGTCTTCAGTTTTGATGTTTGAAAATGGCGCCGTATTGTATGGCGTTTCAAAACGCTTATTTAATAAACTCATATAAATTATTTGGGATGGAGCGTTTATCTATTTATTTTCTTTGAAGCTTCTAGTACTTTTGTTTTCAAACCTTTTTTGTAAACTAGAACTTTATCAAGCACACATTTGTCAGAGGCTCCAATAATTTGTGCAGCCAGTATTCCAGCATTTTTAGCTCCGTTTAATGCTACCGTCGCAACAGGAACTCCACCTGGCATTTGTAATATTGAAAGGATTGAATCCCATCCATCAATTGAATTACTAGATTTTATAGGAACTCCAATCACAGGTAATGGACTTAATGCGGCAATCATTCCGGGTAAATGAGCTGCTCCTCCAGCACCAGCTATAATCACTTTTAGTCCACGCCCATGTGCTTTTGTTCCATATTCAAGTAATTTTTCAGGTGTTCGATGAGCAGAAACAATATCAATTTCTATTTGAATATCAAAACCTTTTAATATTGTAATTGCTTCTTTCATGACAGGCATATCACTGTCGCTTCCCATAATAATCCCTACTTGTATCATATTATTTACTTATTACTTTAATTGACTTTTTAACTTCTTCTGCTATTGCTCTTGCGCTTTCAATGTTAGAATGGACAACAGTAACATGACCCATTTTTCTGAATGGACGTGTTTCTGTTTTGCCATAAATATGAGGGGTTACTCCGCCCATTTCCATTATTTTCTCGATATTTTCATAAACGACTTCTCCTTTATGATTCTCAGCTCCCACCAAATTAACCATAACACCGCTTAACTTATTCTCGGTACTACCTAAGGGCATTCCTAGGATAGCTCTCAGGTGCTGTTCAAATTGAGAAGTATAACTAGTTTCTATTGTCTGGTGTCCTGAGTTGTGAGGCCTTGGAGCTACTTCGTTTATTAGTATTTCATCGTCATGAGTTAAAAACAGTTCTACAGCTAAGATTCCAACATGGTTAAATGCTGCGGAAGCTTTAAGTGCCACTTGTTTTGCCTTATTTGCTATCTTTTCAGAAATTCTTGCAGGACATAGTACATATTCAACTTGATTAGCCTCGGGGTGAAATTCCATTTCTACTACGGGATATGCTTTTATTTCTCCTTGTATATTTCTAGAAACAATTACGGAAAGTTCAGTTTTGAAAGGTACAAAATCCTCGGTTATACATTCCACATTGGGTAAATCTTGAAGGTCTTGTTTTGAGCGAACGACTTTAACTCCATTTCCGTCATATCCGAATTCAGCACTTTTCCACACAAAAGGAAAGGCAATACTACTGTGATCAATAGCTAAATTAATTTCCTCAGTATGAGCAAATCGCTGAAAAGCAGCCGTTGGTAAATTATGATCAATGTAAAGCAGTTTTTGTGTTGCTTTATTTTGAATCTTTTCAAGTGTTTCTGAAGATGGATAAACCTTAACACCTTTTTTTTCAAGCGCTTTAAGTGCTTCGATGTTTACATTTTCTATTTCAAAAGTAAGTGTATCTACTTTTTTTCCAAAATTGTATACAGTATTGTAGTCCATTAAGTCTCCTTGAACAAACTCATTACAAGCCAGCTTACTAGGTGCTTCAGCACTGGGGTCTAAAACACAGGTGTGAATATCGAATTTTCGAGTGGTATAGAGTAACATTTTCCCGAGTTGACCACCACCTAAAATACCAAGTTTGAAGTTTGATGAAAAACACTTCATTGTATGATTTTATATAATGTATTACAAAAATACACTTAAAATTGAAATCGACCACTAAAATCCACTACCAAAACGAATCAGAACCTTTGTAATTGATTATCTTTACTCCTTAAATTTGTTTACAAATATTCGAAATATTAATATGTAATTGATAAAAGTTAAAATATAAATGAAAAATCTAGTATTATTTGGCCCACCTGGTGCCGGCAAAGGAACCCAAGCTACTTTTCTAAAAGACACTTATAATTTAATTCATATTTCGACTGGTGATGTATTTCGATATAACATTAAAAATGAGACTGATTTAGGAATTTTAGCTAAGTCCTTTATGGACAAAGGTGAGTTAGTTCCAGACCAAGTAACTATAGATATGCTAAATGCTGAGGTGGCAAAAAATCTAGACTCTAACGGATTTATATTTGATGGATTTCCAAGAAACACTTTACAAGCGGATGCTTTAGACAATTTGCTTAAGTCGCATAAAACAGAGGTAAGTGCCATGATTGCTCTGGAAGTTGATGATGAAGTTTTAGTAAAGCGACTGCTTAAGCGAGGAGAAACAAGTGGAAGACCAGACGATGCTAATGAGGGAGTTGTCAGAAATAGAATTAAAATATATTACAGACAAACAGCTATACTAAAGAACTATTACTTTGATATGAGTAAGTATTATGGTGTGAATGGTGTGGGATCTGTAGAAGATATAACAGAAAGGTTAAAAGCTGTTATTAATAATCTGTAAGTTAAATACTTTTAAATGACAGAAGGAAATTTTGTTGATTATATAAAAATGTTTGCCTGTTCTGGAAATGGGGGAAAAGGATCGGTACACCTTCATCGTGAAAAATTTATTACCAAAGGCGGCCCTGACGGTGGTGACGGTGGACGTGGTGGTCACATAATTGTAAGAGGTTGTGATCATCAATGGACTCTTCATCACTTAAAGTTTAAGCGTCATTTTAGAGCAGGCCATGGTGAACACGGAAGTAAAAGTCGAAGTACTGGCGCTGACGGTTTGGATGTATATATTGATGTACCCTTAGGATCTGTTGTAAGAAACACTGATACAAATGAAATTCTTTTTGAAATCACCAAAAACAATGAAGAGGTTATTCTTTGCGAAGGGGGTAAAGGAGGTTTAGGGAATTGGCATTTCAGATCATCAACAAACCAGACACCTCGTTATGCTCAGCCAGGATTACCAATGGAAGAGAAATACGTAACAATTGAACTTAAAATTTTAGCCGATGTGGGTTTAGTTGGTTTTCCAAATGCTGGTAAATCAACTCTTCTTTCAGTTGTCACCGCTGCAAAACCTAAAATTGCCGACTATGAATTTACAACATTAAAACCAAACCTAGGGATTGTTGAGTATAGAGATTATCAATCATTTGTAATGGCAGATATTCCTGGTATTATTGAAGGAGCTGCTGAAGGTAAAGGGTTAGGACATTATTTTTTACGCCACATTGAACGAAATTCAATACTTCTATTCTTAATTCCAGCTGATACTGATGATATTAAAAAACAATATGATATCTTACTGGATGAGTTAAGACGATATAATCCAGAAATGTTAGATAAAGAACGTTTGATAGCTATTTCTAAAAGTGATATGCTTGATGATGAATTAAAAGCAGAGATGACGACTTTATTGGATGGAGAGCTTCCTGTTGATTTTATATTTATTTCTTCTGTTGCCCAATCAGGACTGGTTCAACTTAAAGATAGTTTGTGGAACATGTTAAACCCATAATATAAAAAATATTAATTTTGAATTATATTTTTAACCCGTCAGAATCTTAGGAAAGAAATAGATTCATTCTAAT
>ENA-UZXB01014512-UZXB01014512.1-metagenome-genome-assembly--contig:-Day-2-1m-contig-14512_pt1 | contig 13434 bp, 10 predicted proteins | sample MGYA00260339_ERZ794899 | MGnify/ENA metagenome assembly ERZ794899 | reverse complement strand
CCCAATTTTTTTTAATACTAGTTAAGGTTTCTTGTGGTACTTCCTCAGATATCGAATTTTCGTAAGTTAAGGACCATGTTTGTTCATTAAACGAGATTAATTCTAATAAGCGTAAATTTCTTTTTATAGACTGATTAACTGTAGTTCTCCAAGATTTTAAATTAGTTTGATACCCATTCCATCTAATAATTAATTTATCGATTTTTTCTAAATTTGGGTTTGATCTAACAAAATTTTTGGATTTTCTTTGTTCAGTTATAATAAACGTTTTGTATTCTGGGAATAATGAATCAATTTTTCTGATTCGATTATCTAAAACTAGTTTTCTCTCAGTAGATTTAATTTCTTCTTTGACTTCTTCTGAGCTTTGAATAATATTGGTTAATGAAATTGCTTTAGGTCTTGATATGAGTGAGGAATCAATTGCATTAACAGAATCTTTTTGTTGAGAATAAATTGTCGCTGGAACAATTATAAAAAGACCCAATAGAACTATTTTTAACAATGAAAAAATTCTAACGAACATAGTTATTTAACTATTTAAATTTTAAGATTTTAATACCAAAATAGAAATTAACTGGTTTCTGTTATTTTCTTTAGTATCTATTTAGTAAACATATTAAAATATAATAGATGTTACTCATTTTTTTTCATAAAAGACTCCAATTTATCTACCATATCTTTATTTCCACAGAAAAAAGGTACTCTTTGGTGCAGTTCTGTAGGCTTAATGTCTAAAATTCTATTAAACCCATCACTTGCCTTACCACCTGCCCGTTCGGCTAAAAATGCCATAGGATTACATTCATAAAGAAGACGCAGCTTACCATTAGGACTTTTAGAGGTAGAGGGGTAAAAATAAATTCCTCCTTTAATCATATTTCTATGAAAATCGGAAACCAAAGAACCGATGTACCTTGAGGTATAAGGTCTGTCTTCTTCTTCTTCTTGGCAGTATTTTATATATTCTTTTACTCCTTTTGGGAAATGGACATAATTCCCCTCATTGACGGAATAGATATATCCTTTATCAGGGAATTGCATATTGGGATGTGAAAGATAATAGGTCCCAATTGCAGGGTTTAATGTAAAGCCATTAACGCCATGACCTGTAGAATAAACAATCATCGTTGAAGTTCCATATACAATATATCCAGCCGCGACTTGATTTTTGCCGGGTTGTAAAAAATCTTCAATAGTTACGGGAGTTCCTACTGGAGTGATTCTTCTGTAAATTGAAAAAATGGTACCAACTGAAACATTAACATCGATATTTGACGAACCATCTAAAGGATCCATTAATACGATATATTTATTTTCATTTTTATTATTATTACCTTGTATGGATATAAAATCATCTTCTTCCTCACTTGCAATACCACACACAATTTCACGATTTACTAGATTTTTTATAAAAACTTCATTGGCATAAACATCTAATTTTTGCTGATCTTCACCTTGAATATTTTCTTCTCCAGCAGTGCCGAGTATATCAACAAGTCCTGCTTTGTTTACTTCGTGATTTACAATTTTTCCAGCCAATCTAATAGAATTGATAAGCCTTGTAAGTTCTCCAGAGGAATATTTAAACTCACTTTGTTTATTTATAATAAATTCTCCAAGTGTTTTGTTGTGTTTTGTCATGTAGCAAGTTGGAATTAATTTATGCAAATATCGTTAAATTTTAAAGAAATAGAACCGATATTTGTCTTTTCAAATCAAAATTATGAGAATTTCTGTTAGATTGAGCACTCCTAAAGATATGCCTCAAGTTTTAAGGCTTATTAAGGAATTAGCTGCTTTTGAAAAAGAGACGAATAGTGTTGAAATAACTGAAACAGACTTGATAAAAGAAGGTTTTGGTAAAAATGCTATATTTACTTGTTTTGTTGCTGAGGTAAATAATTTAATTGTTGGAATGGCTTTGGTATATGATCGTTTTTCAACCTGGAAGGGAAGAAGTATTCACTTAGAGGATTTGGTAGTGAATGCTGATTTAAGAGGTAAAGGAATCGGAAAAGCGTTATACACTGAAGTAATTCAATATGCAGTAAATAGAAATGTTAAACGCTTGGAATGGGTTGTTTTAGATTGGAATAAAAACGCAATAGATTTTTATGAAAGTAGCGGCGCAAAACTTTTGAAAGATTGGCACCTTGTTCAAATGGATGAGAATAGAATGAAAAAATATTTAAAAAAGAATAACAGATTTTAACAAATAAATGAAAGTTTTTAAATTTGGTGGAGCTTCTGTTAAGAATGCTGAAGGAGTAAAAAATGTACTTTCTGTTCTTAAGACGTCAGAGGAAAAAGATTTGATTGTTGTTGTTTCAGCAATGGGAAAAATGACTAATTTGCTTGAAGAAATAGTCATTAATTATTTTTCTAATCCCTCTGAAATCAAATCAACAATAAGTAAATTTTATGAATTCCACTTAACAATAATAACGGAACTATTCAATAATAATTCACACCCAATTTTTAATAAATTATTAAAGTTTAATAATGAACTTCAATTATTTGTAGGTCACAATAAATCTAACGATTATTCATTTGTTTACGATCAAATCGTGAGTTTTGGCGAACTTATTTCTACAACTATTATTTCAGAATATTTATCAGAATGTAAGTTTAAAAATAAGTTTTTGGATGTTCGCTCTGTAATAAAAACGAATGCTAATTATAGAGAGGCCAAAGTAAATTGGGAAGAAACTCAAAAAAAAATTATCAATTCAGTTTCAACAACTGGAGTGTCGATCACTCAAGGGTTTATTGCATCAGAGGGTTCACATAATTTTACAACCACTTTAGGAAGAGAAGGAAGCGATTATACAGCCGCTATTTTTGCATATTGTTTAAACGCCATAAGTGTTACTATTTGGAAAGATGTGCCAGGGATTTTAAATGCCGATCCAAGACACTTTAAAAACACACAATTACTAAGTCACATCTCGTATCGCGAAGCTATCGAACTTGCTTTTTATGGCGCTACAGTAATACACCCAAAAACATTGCAGCCACTTCAACGTAAAGAGATTCCATTATTTGTAAAATCCTTTTACCATCCAAAAAATACTGGAACTTGCGTAGGAAAAGGAGTTTTTTTAAACCCTAAAGTAGCTTGTCTTATATTAAAAGAAGATCAGGTATTAATATCATTATCTTCTTTAGATTTTTCATTTATGATGGAAGATACCATTGGCGATGTTTTCAAATTACTTTATGAATTTCAAATGAAAGTCAATTTAATTCAAAATTCAGCAATTAGTTTTTCTGTCTGTATCGATAATAGGTTTGATAAATTAGACTCATTATTGAAAAGGTTACGTGAGACTTTTAGAGTTTCTTGGAATGAAGGTGTCACACTTTATACCATCCGTCATTCAAAGAATTCCGAAACAAAAGAGTTGTTGAAGGGGAAAGAAATACTACTAAGGCAAGAAAGTAGAGAAACAATTCAGTTCGTAGTCAAAACCTAATCAAATATTATTTTATCTAACCTTGTATGATTTCAAATAGAATACAAAATATTTTTTTTTAATGGGATTAGTCAACGCAAAAGAAGTAGCTCAAGCAATTAATATTGACAAACTAGGACTCTTAGGAACTGTTTTTGGTTGGGCTTTGATGAAAATCTTAAATCTAGACACTCTCAATAAAATATACAATGCAAACAAACACCTCAGTGATATTGAATTTATTAATTCGCTTATTGATGATCTTGAGATTAAGTTTGAAATTCCCGAGGAAGATTTAAAAAGAATCCCAAAAACAGGCCCTTTTATTACTATATCAAATCATCCTTTGGGAGGGATAGACGGGATATTATTACTCAAATTATTACTAGAACATCGACCTGATTTTAAAATTTTAGCTAATTTTTTATTGCATCGAATTGAGCCAATGAAATCTTATGTCATGCCAGTTAATCCTTTTGAAGGAAGAAAAGAAGTAAAGTCTAGTATCGGAGGGTTTAAGGCCTCATTACAACATTTAAAAGATGGATTTTCTTTAGGTATTTTTCCCGCGGGAGAAGTTTCAACCTATAAAGATGGTAGATTAATAGTTGATCGTCCATGGGAAGAGGCCGCGATGAAATTAATACAAAGAGCCAAGGTGCCCGTGGTTCCTATTTATTTTCACGCTAAAAATAGTAAGTTGTTTTATGGAATGGCAAAAGTCAGTGATACGCTACGCACTGCAAAATTACCCTCAGAACTACTTACTCAAAAAGAACGTTTAATTAAGGTTAGAATAGGCAATGCTATACCAGTAAAGAACCAAGACGAATATAAGTCACTTGAAAGCTTTACTAATTTTTTACGAACAAAAACGTACCTACTTGCAAACCCATTTCAAAAGAAAAAATTAATAGACAGCTTACCAAAAAATCTTAAGTTTCCGAAACCACCAAAAAAAATTGTTAAACCTGTTTCGAGTGCTATTCTTCAAAATGAATTGGATACTCTGTATCAAAATGATAAAAGATTACTACAGAGTAAAAATTATGAAGTTTATTTAGCAGATGCCCCAAGCATTCCTAATATTCTTCAAGAAATTGGAAGGCTTAGGGAAATTACATTTAGAGAAATTGGAGAAGGAACTAATAGGGCTATAGATTTGGACCGATTTGATGCCTATTACCATCATATGTTTTTGTGGGATACAGATAACAAAAAAATAGCTGGCGCCTATAGAATGGGATTGGGGGCGCAGATTTATTCTAAATATGGCATTGATGGGTTTTATTTACAAGAATTATTTCGATTTGAACAAGAATTATTTCCTATGATGAGTAAATCTATTGAAATGGGAAGAGCATTTATAATAAAAAAATATCAAATGCGCCCCATGCCGTTATTTTTACTTTGGAAAGGAATAGTCCATACTACACTTCGTTATCCAGAGCATAAATACCTTATAGGAGGGGTTAGTATCAGTAATAAATTTTCTGAATTTTCAAAATCACTCATGATAGAATTTATGAAATCGAATTATTATGATCCTTACGTAGCACAATACATCAACCCAAAAAAAGAATATAAGGTAAAATTAAAAGATGCTGATAAAGATTTTGTTTTCGACGCAAGTAAAGCTGATTTAAATAAATTTGATAAAATTATTGATGAGGTTGAACCAGGAAGTTTGCGTTTACCTGTTTTAATTAAAAAATACATTAAACAAAATGCAAAAGTGATTGCTTTTAATGTTGATCCACTATTTAATAATGCTGTGGATGGCTTAATGTATATTCGAATTTCAGATCTGCCTGAGAGTACTGTAAAACCAGTAATGGAGGAGTTTCAATCAGAGTGGGAAAAGAAACTAAATAACTTACAAGAAGAAGAATAAAAACAAATCTTTGAATAGGATCAAAGATTTGTTTTTTTTACTACTTGATGATTATAAACTCAGACCTTCTATTTTTTGAATTGTCTTCTTTACTGCAATTCGCTCCACAATTAACAAGTGGTTTGGTCTTTCCAAATCCTTGGCTTGATAATCTTGCACCATCAATCCCCTTAGATATAATATACTCTTTAGTTGATGCGGCTCTCTTATTAGAGAGTTCCATATTGTATTTTGGAGTTCCTCTATGGTCAGTATGACTTTCAATTTTTACTTCCATCATAGGATATTTTTTCATAACAGCCACTAATTTATCTAATTCAAATGCAGCTTGAGGTTTTATATTATGTTTATCGTAATCAAACTTAATTGCATTAAGAACGATCTTCTCATCAACAATAATATTCTCGATGGGGCGAAGCATTAATGTCTTATTCATTGGCCCATAATTTGCGGGGTCAATTGTCATACTTTTACCCTCATATCCTTGGCTGAATCCAAGGACTTGACTGGTCTTATCACATTCAATTGTTAAGGTAACAAATCCATTATTATCGGCCATTTTAGTAGCTAATTTATTTTGAAAATTATCAAATAGATCGATACGAGCCCCTACTAAAGGGAGTTTGGTATATTCATCAACTACTTGAACATTCAATTCAAAATCACATAATGGCGCTATTAATTTGGCTGCATAAATATCATCACTACCTACACCACCCTTTCTATTTGAAGAAACATATCCTTCTTTACTATTTGGATTGTATTTAAAGGCAAAGTCATCACCTGAGCTATTAATGTCGGCACCTATATTTCTAACACCTACAAAACCATTTCCGTTAGCTTCTGCATAGAATACATCTAAATCACCAAGGCCCATATGGCCATCACTAGAGAAATAGAGGGTTCCATTTGTATCTAAAAACGGGAAGACTTCTTTTCCTTCAGTATTGATTTTATCTCCTAAGTTTTCTGGTTTACCCAATGTTCCATCTTTATTTATAGTTACTTTGTAGATATCAGACATCCCTTTTCCGCCAGGCATATCACTTACAAAATAAAGAGTATTTCCATCGGGGCTCAGAGCCGGTTGACCAAAAGAATATTCGCTATTATTAAAGTTTACCGGTTGAATATCTTTCCAAACGCCATTTTCTTTAACAGCAGAAAAAAGATTAATTTGACTTACTCCTTCCTTACTTTTTTTATACTTTCCTTTATAGTAATCATTTCTATCAAAATACATGCGTTTTCCGTCAGCAGTAATTGCAGTATTACCTTCATGGTATTTAGTATTAATATCTCCACTAACAAGATTTGCATTTTTAACGGTTTCTCCAACAATTTCAGCAGCATAAATATCTAGAAACGGTTCTTCATTCCACCCATATTTTTTTCTGGCAGTATTTCTTGCTGAGGAGAAGTAAAAAGATTTACCAATAACCGTTCCTCCAAATTCTGAGTATTCAGTATTAACATCTTTTAAGTTAATAATTGCGAATTTTTTAGTACCCTCCAGATACTTGGGCAAGTAATTAGGATCTTTCATAAAAGCGATGGATCTGGAATCTGCTGGTTTCATTTGCGCAAACTTCATCATCCAGGTATTATAGTCACTATACTTCCCATTTACTTTTAAAACTTGTGCGTAGTTGTAGACTGTTTCAGGTTTTACTTTTCTGCTTTTTACAGCTCGTCTGTAATAGGTTTCCGCTTTTTTAGAATTATTAATAAAGTAATAGCTGTTAGCCAGTTGCTCATAAACATAGTTGTTCCCTTTACCTTTTTTTAAAAGTTTTTGGTAGGACTCAGCGGCTTCTGTATAAGCTAATCTTTTATATAAATCGTCAGCTTTTTTGGTGTCTTTATTTTGCGCAAATGCATTGCTACTGATCGTTATAAGTAGAATGAGTGTATATATATTTTTCATTTTAAAGGTGCTTTATTAAAAGATTAGAAATATCTAGGTGAACGTAAGGCACGTTTTTTGAAATATACGTCCCAGGTTAATATTAATTCGTGAGAGGATCCAGCAATAGCCTTAATGTCTGAAATGACGTGATCATATGCATAGCCTATTCGGAGATTAGGATTGATTTGAAAACCAACCAATGCACTATAAGAATCATCGAAACGATAAGACGCCCCTAGTTCAAATTTTTCATAAAACAAAGCGTTTAAATTGGTATCCCAAGAAATTGGAGAATCAAAAGCTATTTTAACCATTGCAGACGGTTTTAGTTTTATGTTTTCTCCCAATTGAAATATATACCCTGCTGTTGTAAAGAGGTGAGAGGTTTCGTTACCAAACTTAATTGCTTCACCATCAATAGTTTCGTCTAAGTGAACGGATTCTATGAAATTGGGAACGGATAAACTTACATAGAAGTTTTCGCCGTACAAAAACGCTCCAGCTCCAATATTTGGATAAGTCCTTTGAACATCTTCAGAAAAGAAAGGGTCGTTAGGGTCCTGTAATTCTAAAGCTGATAAGCCCACCTCGTGTAGTGTAACTCCACCCTTAATACCGAAGGCTAGTTGAAGAGCACTACCTAAATCTATTGTGTATGAGAAATCAGCATAGATATTTGATTCACTAACCGGACCTAATTGATCTTTTATAGCAGAAATTCCCAGTCCAACTTTTTCTCCAATAGGAGAGTGTGCAGAGAAGGTAAATGTCTCAGGATTATCAGCGATACCCACCCACTGACTTCTGTACAGAGCTGTTATTGAAAGACTCTCTTTGGAACCAGCATAGGCAGGATTAATCACATTTAAGTTGTACATGTATTGGGTGTACTGAGGATCTTGTTGGGCATTCACTTCTTGGAAGACAACGAGTATTCCAAGCAAAATTGATATGATGTATATTTTTTTCATAATTAACTATTTGGTAGTTAGAAAAGAGATTTAAGGTTAATTTGATTTTCTATTTAAATAAATCCATCCACTTGTTTGAGATCGATAGACATCATCTACACTTGCGAGATCAATTACGTAATAATAGGTTCCGGTAGGTAATTTATTTCCTGCATTATCTTGGCCGTTCCATTGATTTATATAATTTACTTGATCATATACAATCGTTCCAAAGCGATTAAATATTTGAAGGTTAGTAATACCTCCAACTCGATCACTTAAAAATTCTAAATCTAAATAATCGTTATAACCTGGCGTAGCATCTGGTGAGATTCCTTGAGTGATGATACAGTTTTCCACATCATATAGTTGTACTTCCACTTCATCAATGCCTGTACAGTCTCCTTTTGTAACACTAACACCATACGTTTGTATTCCAGAGAAATCGTCAGTTACAACAAAATCCAAGCTATTAGAGGTTTCTCCAGGAATTTCATTTCCATTTAAAAACCACTGAAACGTTATACCTTCCTCAATACTTGTAGCGGTTAAAGTCCAAGACTCCCCAACACAAGATTTAAAATCATCTCCCAAATCTACCACAGGAAGATTGGTGATACTAATATCTATTGTGTCAGAATTTTCACAACCATTAATAGTTACAATGACACTGTAAGTCCCAGAGTTAGAGACGTCTATCGTTGAGGTTGTTTCTCCAGTACTCCATACAAAGCTCGCGTTCGAGTCATCTTCTCCTATTATTTCAGGAGTTATTTCTATAGAAGATTGATCACATATATTTAAATTTTCTCCAAGTGTTACAGTAAAAGAAGATAAGCTAACTTCAACACTATCGGTGCTAACACAGTTATCAGAGCTTACTTCAACGGAGTAAATTCCTATATCCATAACATCGAGGATGTTAAAAATTTCGTCACTAAGTTCAACTCCGTCTTTAAACCATTTGTAACTGATATTTGTAATATCCTCTGAATTGGAGGGGGTAGCATCTAAAATAATATCTTCACTACCACAAATTGATTGATCTCCTCCTAAATCTATTAATGGGCTGTCACTGAAATTAATGGTCACGCTACTTGATAAGGTACAATTACCAACAGTAACATCAACTGTGTAGGTATTCGATTCTGTAACTGTTATTGATTGAGATGTTTCTCCATTACTCCAAGTAAAATTGGCTTCTGATGGATTAGCATCTGTTAATTGTGCCGTAATAAGATATTCTTCTTGGCCACATAAATCTTGATCGTCACCTAAATCAATCCCGAAGGCTCCTGTAAATGTCACTGTAACCGTATCGGTTTCTGTGATTACATCACCATTACAATTTGTATAGATTGCTTGAGCTGTATAAGTGCTTGTTTCGTTGGCAGGGCAAACATTAATAACTGAATCTGTGCCGATGACCTCATTGTCTTCATTTAACCACGAAAAAGCTACATTACTTTCACCATTTGGAGTAAATCTCCATGCTTCGTTGTTAGCGGCCCAGTTGCCTGTATTTCTCTCTGGAGGTGTAATGCCGTCGGTTCCATCTTGATTTTGCAAACCTATTACAGCATTTCCGTCATTCCAGGTTGAACAAGCATCTGTTCTGTCTTCAAGATATATTTCGACAACATTAGTTGTTTCGTATATAACAACTTGAGTCGTTAAAGTGTATTGATTACAACTCGAACTGTAATAAGGTATATCGGGAAAATTAACCACCATGGTTCTACAAGGAGCATCTCCAAAAATTGTATAATTGATAATACCAGAACTATCAACAGAAGGGTCTATATCCATATAGGGCCCAAATATCGTTGTGCCGAATAAGTCTGGACTTGGAATAGATTCGCTAAAAGACCAATCGCAGTAACCATCTGGTTCGTTATTTACAGTATCAAAACTAATTACGCCATTGGAACCAATCAATATTTGTGAATAAGTATCTCCATAAAAACAAAAATCAAATGGGAGTGGAATTATGTTCGACCATCTGTCATCTATAAAAACAGATACTTCAGTCCCGCCTGTAGTGGGAAATGGGGGTTCGTAATCTATGGGTGAAACTTCGTAAGAGGTAGTTTCTCCTGTTTGAAGAAAAGTTGCAGATAGATCTGTACAAGGCTGTTCACAATCTAATTCAATATCTCCTCCAGCATTCACATTTGGACAACCAGGTCCCTGTGCATTAGAATTAAAAGAAAATAATAGAATAATTAGCAAGAAAAATTGTGTGTAAAAGCTTTTTAAAAACCCGGAAAATAAAAAGTGGGTAGCTGATTTTTTCATGTTGTAAAGTTGTTGGTTATTTTTGTTAAATATAGTTAATTTTTTGATGTTCATAAACTCATAAATCCATCCAATAAAATTTATTTAGTTCTCTTAAAAATATATCGGGTGATAAATATTCCTTGACCGTCTCCTTTTCCACACTCACTTTCCACAGCGCTATTTACAAAAGCAAGTTCCCATCCCTCCGCTATCATGGTGTTTATTTTTGAGGTTATAACAGCATCATTTGCAGCAATATTTTGAAATCTAATCCCGCCAATATTATAAAAGTTTAATAATTTAGTCTCGTCAAAATCTTTCACTCTTATTTCGGCTCTATCAGATTTATTTCTGGTATTGTCATTTTCTGTTTGCGTAGAAGTATAGTCTTTATAGTTTTTATCCTCGTTAGCACTTATGATCCTTGACCTTCCAATTCCGTTTGGAACAATTGATTCAACACTAGTAAAAACTTTATATTCTACTTGAGCACTTGTTTCATTGATATAAAGAATAGAAACAAACAATATAATTAATAATTTTTTCACGATATTTTAGTTTTTAAGATTTAAAAGCCTAAGATACAATAATTGTATTATTTTTTTAAAATTTAAAACACCACTCTCTCCTAATTTACTATTTATAGTAGAGTGACTTTTGTACCTTTGTTGATATATTATTATGATTGAAAAAGTAAAAATAGAGTACGAAAAAGCAGTTTTAATTGGTTTAATAACTCAAAACCAAGATTTAGAAAAATCTAATGAGTACTTGGATGAACTTGAGTTTTTAACTTTTACAGCGGGTGGAGAAGTATTGAAAAGATTTGTTCAAAAATTGGCGACCCCAAATTCACGAACTTTTTTAGGTTCTGGTAAAATAGAAGAAGTACAGGAATATATAAAGCTTCACGAGGTAGGCTTAGTTGTTTTTGATGATGAATTAACCCCTGCACAACAAAGGAATATTGAAAAAATTCTTGATTGTAAAGTTTTGGATAGAACTAATTTAATACTAGATATTTTTGCGCAACGAGCTCAAACTAGTTATGCAAGAACTCAAGTAGAATTAGCCCAATATCAATATTTACTACCAAGACTAACAGGTATGTGGACCCACTTAGAACGACAACGTGGAGGAATTGGAATGAGAGGTCCAGGAGAAACAGAAATAGAAACCGATAGAAGGATTGTACGAGATAGAATTTCTTTATTAAAGAAAAAATTAGCTAAAGTAGATAAACAAATGTCTGTTCAAAGGGGGAACAGAGGTGCACTAGTTAGAGTGGCATTAGTAGGCTATACCAATGTCGGTAAATCTACGTTAATGAACGTGATTAGTAAATCTGATGTTTTCGCTGAAAATAAACTTTTTGCTACTTTGGATACCACCGTAAGAAAAGTAGTAATAAAAAACCTTCCTTTTTTAGTTAGCGATACCGTAGGCTTTATTCGAAAACTTCCAACTCAATTGGTTGAGTCCTTCAAAAGCACTTTAGATGAAGTTAGAGAGGCTGACTTGCTGCTACATGTCGTTGATATTTCTCATCATTCTTTTGAAGATCACATTGCATCTGTTGAAAAAATATTAGGAGAAATTAATGCCTCAGATAAACCTTGTGTTATGGTATTTAACAAAATCGATAGTTACAATCCTGAAGTAATTGAAGAAGATGATTTAATTACTGAAAAAACAAAAGCTCATTACACACTTGAAGATTGGAAACTAACCTGGATGAATAGAGAAAAAGGGGAAGCAATTTTTATTTCAGCTTTAAAAAAGAACAATCTTGAAGAGTTTAAAAAAATAGTCTACGATAAAGTAAAGGAACTTCATATTAAAAGATTTCCATACAATCATTTTTTATATGAGGACTACTAGTGATATAATTTTAGTAAAACCAACAAAAAAAGTCTATTTTATGATAGACTTTTTTTATAATTATAAATTAACATTTAACCCCAAACCAAATATTTCTCTTATTTGAAATCCACTAAAGGCATCGTTATCATAAATGGTCTGAAAATTTAAATTGGTTGAGAAAACATCATTAATTTTCATAACTAAATTTAAGGTGTAATCGACATCTACATTTTGGGGGTTATTTAAATAATTAGAAAATAGATTTAATATATTTTCCATACTGATATTACTCATAATATCAAATTTATAATAAGCTCTTATATTAAAACCAAATTCACCAAAAAAAGACTCTCCGGGCTCAACACCAAAAGTTTTCACGACATTGCTCGAATCATAGGATTGGGTTTCTTCGTTATAGGTAAATATTTCGGAGGTTATAAATGTAAACTTAGCTGTAAGTGGTGAAATGTTTAGGTATAAATTATCGTTTTTCTTCCATAATAGACCAGGACCAAAACTTAAGTACGCAGGTTTAAAAAATCCTGAGGTTGGGAAATCTTCATTTGTTAATGTTGAATTTTGCCCCATAAAATCATCTTCATAATCATAACCATTTGTAAATTGAGTTTTAAAATTCATAAAGAAAGAGGCACTCCAATTTGCCTTTAGTTTTTTTCCTAAAATGGAATTAAGTTCTAATCGATCATCTGTTTTTCTGGTTCCGTCATCCTTATTGTTAGTAAGGCCATAGCTTGCTAAAATTTTATTATCCCATGACCAATCTCCATCTATATAATTTAGATCATAATTCAGGTTGAGGTTTCCAGCAAAATTATTGTCTCCTCCAGCTTGCCAATTTGAAAAAGCAGATTGGTTGATTAACAAAGTAATTTTTCCTGATTTTTTCCATTTGACTATGGAGTCGTTAGTGCTTTCATTTTTTTGAGAGAAAGCGGTAATGGATAAGAATAATAATAGAAGTAGTAATAAATTTCTCATTAGTTTTGATTTTAGTGGTTAAATATTAATATAAATGTTGGGGATATTAAATTTTAAAAATTGATCATTACTGTCATTGAG
>ENA-UZXB01004687-UZXB01004687.1-metagenome-genome-assembly--contig:-Day-2-1m-contig-4687_pt1 | contig 13460 bp, 7 predicted proteins | sample MGYA00260339_ERZ794899 | MGnify/ENA metagenome assembly ERZ794899 | reverse complement strand
AAGTCCATTAGGAGCAGGAGTAGATTTAGGGCAATATCCACAGACACGCACATTTACAACTGGAGTTAATATTTCATTTTAAAAAAGATAGATATGCAAAATAAATTAACAAAAATATTAGCACTTTTAGTATTGGTTTTTAGTACTAATTCGTGTGATGATTATTTAGATATAACAAAAGAAGGTGAACAGAGTTCTGAAAACTTTTTTAATGGACAGCAAGATTATGAAGATGCTTTATTGGGTGTTTATGATCTTTTAGGAACGAATTATTTAAGTCATATTATAGGAGAAATTGCATCTGACAATGCGCTTTGTGGAGGAGAAAGACCTGATGATGTTGTTGATTGGCAACAAATAGATGATATGATACATACACCAGATAATTCATCTTTACGCAGTGTATGGCAATTTATGTATGGAGGAATCAGTAGAGCAAATTATATAGTAGAATTTCAAGATAAATTAGACTTTGCAAGAAAGCAAGAACTTTTAGCTGAAAACTTGTTTTTAAGGTCATACTACTATTTTACATTAGTTAAGTTTTTTGGAGATGTCCCACTTGTTGTGGACAAAAGGGTAAGTGTGTCAGAATCTCAAGGTTTAGAAAGAACTCCTAAAGCAGATGTTTATGCACAAATACAAGCAGATTTAACTACAGCTATAGCTAATCTCTCTTGGGATGCATCCCAACCAGGAAGAGTTACTAAAGGAGCAGCTCTAGCATTATTAGGTAAAATTTATTTATATGATGAAAAATATGATGAAGCAGCAACTGCTTTTCAGCAAGTAATCGCTTCTAATAAATATGAATTAGAAACTGACTTTGGTACTATTTTCTTAAATAATAATGAAAACAATAAAGAGTCTGTTTTTGAAATCCAATATTCTATTGGTGTAGAGGGAGCTAGTTATGATTTCTTACAAGGTTCTGAAGGTAATGTATCAGCAGGTTTTATGTCGCCAAGATTTACTGGAGATAAGTCTAATTGGGCTCCATATGATGATGGTAATACTTTTAGTACACCAGTTCAATCATTAGTGGATTTATATGTAGCCGGAGACACCAGGTTAAACCCAACTATTTTTAATATGGAAGACTATGTTACAGCAAATCCAGCAGTTACTTTCGATATTAGAAATGAGTATACAGGTTATTATAACCATAAATATATGGTATATCAAGAATCTAACTTAGGGGATCCAAGAATTACACATGGTAATAATTTCAGAGCTATTCGTTATTCAGACGTTTTATTGATGGCTGCTGAAGCAAATCTAATGGCTACTGCTCAAAAGAATAACCCACAGGACTTATTGGATCTAGTAAGAGATAGAGCTTTTGGAGATCAAAACCATAGAGTTCCGGCAAATATTGATAATATTTTATTAGAAAGAAGATTAGAACTTGCAGGAGAAGGTGATCGTTTTTTCGATCAAGTTAGAACAGGAGAAACAATTACTATTCCTGGTTTCCAAAATGATAAAAACGAAGTATTTCCAATACCAAGATTAGAAATTGAGCTGGCAGGAAATAGATGGTGTCAAAACAAAGGCTATGCAACATCTACTTGTTCAACAAATTAAAATACTTATAATATGAAAATAATTAATAAAATAACAAAAGTTTTTATCATTATAGTAATGGTATTTGCTTGTAATGAGGAAGATAATTTAAGTTTCTTAGATACTATTCCTGCACCTTCTAATGTGTCAGCAGTATTTAATATAACTCAAGATAATACTGGTCTTGTAACTATTTTTCCAACAGCAGAAGGAGCTATTTATTTTGATATCTATTTTGGAGATACTACTACTGATCCAGAAAATATAAAACAAGGAAACAATCTTGAGCACGTCTATGCAGAAGGTTCCTATGAGGTAAAGGTCGTAGCTTCAAATTTCAAAGGCGATACTGCTGAAATTACAAAGCAATTAGTAGTTTCATTTAAAGCACCTCAAAATTTAATGGTAACAGTAGAAAATGATGCAGCAATTTCTAAGCAAGTAAATGTAAATGCGACTGCAGATTTTGCTTCAATTTATGAGTTTTACTCAGGTGAAGTTGATGTAACTCAGCCAGTAATGACAGGAAATATAGGAGAAGGAATTTCTTATCAATATGCAAACCCTGGTACTTATGCTGTAAAAGTTATTGCTAAAGGTGGTGCAATTGAAACCACTGAGTACAATGCAGATTTTGAAGTAACAGAAATTTTAGCACCTGTTGCGTCAGCTGTTGCACCTCCAGCCAAAAATGATGAAGATGTTATTTCTATTTTTAGTGATGCTTATACCGATATTGCTGGAACTGATTTTAATCCAAATTGGAGTCAGAGTACAATTTACAATGCTTTCGATTTAAATGGAGATGCTATATTGCAGTACAGTAATTTAAATTATCAAGGAATAGATATAGGTTCAGAGATTGATGCGTCATCTATGGAAATATTACACTTAGATATTTGGACACCAGATGCAACAAGCATAGATATTTACCCATTACCAAATGGGGTAAAACCTGAAGACGAAAGATTTGTGACAAAAGATTTAAAACCAAATAGCTGGACAACAATTAATATTCCAATGTCAGATTTCACTGATCAAGGATTACCCGTTGATAAGTTGAAACAATTTAAATTTGTAGGTTCAGGTTCAGTATTTATAGACAATATTTATTTCTATAAAGCACCGTCACCAACAGGAACTCCTATTGTTTTTGATGATTTTGAAGGAAATGGAAATATTTCTACTTGGGCAGGTGATGATTGTGGAATGAATATTGATTTTGCAAATCCGTTTAAAGATGCTTTAAATGATTCTGATACTGTTTTAGAATATAAAGATACTGGAGGTCAGTATGCAAATGTTCGTTTTGATAAAGATTCTGATTTTGATTTGTCTGATGGTAATAGCGTATTTACGATAAAAATTTATGTTCCTTCTTCAGGAGTTGCGGGAAGTCAGCCCAATCAGCTTTCATTAAAGTTACAGGATTCAGATGCGAAACCTTGGGAAAGACAATCTGAGATTATAAAACCGATTGCTTTAGATACTTGGCAAGAAGTTACGTTTGATTTTGCAAATGATACTGTATTGGGGCAAACGAATCCTCTAAGTATTACAAACTTTAGGAGGGTGGTGTTGCAAGTAAATTCAGAAAACAACAATGATAATGTAATTGCTTATTTAGATGATTTATCTTATGGTAATGAGATAGCGGTAGATACAGCTCCTTTTGTAAAAGATGATTTCGAAGGAAATGGCACTATAACAACTTGGGCAGGTGATGATTGTGGAATGAATAATGATTTTGCAAATCCTTTTAAAGATGCTTTAAATGATTCTGATACTGTTTTAGAATATAATGATACTGGAGGTACATATGCAAATGTTCGTTTTGATATTTCACCAGATTATGATTTAACAGCTAAATCTAAATTTTCAATAAAGATTTATGTGCCGTCCTCAAGTATTACGGGGAGCCAGCCAAATCAGCTTTCTTTTAAATTACAAGATGCAGATGCGAACCCTTGGGAAAGACAATCAGAGATTATTAAACCAATCGCACTAGATACGTGGCAAGAAGTTACGTTTGATTTTGCAAATGATACTGTATTGGGGCAAACAAACCCTTTAAGTATCACAAATTTTAACAGAATTGTTATTCAGGTTAATTCAGAAAATAATAGCGATAAGGTAATTGCTTATTTAGATGATTTAAATTATTATAAATAAAAAATAATATAAAATGAAAAAAATAATAAATGTTCACATAGTATTATTTTCTATACTAATTACTTTTTTTAGTTGTCAAGAAAATAAATATGAGATTGGAAATGTGATAATTCCATCTAACATTACTGTTAGTATGGAGGTCGTAGGTCAAGATGGAGCGAATCCAAATGGTGATGGTACTGGTTTTGTAATATTTACAGCAAAAGCAGATAATGTAACTAATTATCAATTTGATTTTGGTGATGGGAAAAAAAATGTAGATCCAACTGGTGTTATAAGACACAGATATACTGAAGTTGGTGTTAATACATATACTGTAATTATAAATGCCACTGGAACTGGAGGTTTAGGTAGTAGTATTACTACAGAGGTGACCATATTTAGTTCGTTTTCAGATGTTGAAGCGGAAAATATTTTAACAGGTTCTGCTAATGAACAAGATTTTGGTAGCAGTAAAAAATGGTATTGGCAAGCAAATAGATCTGGTCACGTAAGTTTAGGACCAGTTTCAGATGATTATGGAAATGGAGAATTTTCATATGGCGCTTGGTGGCCTGGTCCAGATGCGTGGGATGATGAAAAAGGATGTATGTATGATAATGAGTTTATATTTACAAGAACTGCAGATGGATTAACCTTCGAACAAACTACAGGACCTGCATTTGTGCCAGGAACTTATGCTGGTTTTTTAGGAATTGGTAAAGATCAATGTCATGATGATACAGTAGCTACTGATATGTTTGGAGTTAAGAATGTTTCCATAGTCCCTTCAGAATCTAAGGCTGCCCTAGAGGGTTCTTATGATACTAAAGATTACAGAGGTACTACTTTCGAAATTTCTGATGGAGGTTTTATGGGCTGGTTTGTGGGGTCAGGTACATATGACATCGTTTACATTACAAATGATGAGCTCATGGTAAGAGTTATAGAAGATCCAGCAAGTGGTGCAGGAGCTGCCTGGTATCACAGATTTACTTCAACAAAACCCGTTAAAGGTGCGAGTTACATCTATAATGATTTAGTATGGGAAGATGATTTTAACACAGATGGTGCACCAGATCCAAGTAAATGGACCTATGATTTAGGGACTACAGATATTTTTGGCAATGTAGGATGGGGTAATCAAGAAGCACAAAGCTATACTAATAATTCAGAAAATGTAATTGTTGAGAATGGATCTTTAAAGATTACAGCTAAAAAAGATGGTAGTGATTATACCTCGGGTAGAATTAAAACTCAAGGGCTTTATAATTTCACCTATGGTAGAGTTGAGGTGAGAGCTAAACTTCCATCTGCACAAGGGACCTGGCCTGCTATCTGGATGTTAGGCTCTAATCACCCGACTGCTGGATGGCCTTTCTCTGGCGAGATAGATATTATGGAGCAAAGAGGAAATGATAAATCGTATGTTGAGGGTACTTGCCATTGGTATAATACTGCAGGATCGAGTGACGCAAGTTATGGTGAAAAGACTTCAATTGATACCCCTTCTTCAGAATTTCATCTATATACTTTAGAATGGACAGATACTGCAATAAGAATCTATTTAGATGATGTTGAGTATTATACTCTAACAAACAATGCAGATTTACCGTTTAATGCAGATTTCTATTTGTTATTTAATTTAGCAATGGGTGGAACTAATGGTGGAGATATTGATCCGGCATTTACGCAAGACACAATGGAAATAGATTACATAAAAGTTTATCAATAATAGATTGTTAGAATTAAATTTTAGAAGGTCAGTTATAATTGACTGACCTTTTTTTTTAATAATAGTATATCTCAAAATTTTACAATATAGACTTGTATTTATGAATAATATTTTCTTAAAGCTTTTTCTTATTCTATTTTTACTAAATGCATGTGCTCAAAAAGATACAGTATCAATTTTGAGAAATGATGATGGTTTTAAGTTAGTTGTGAATGGCGAAGATTTTATAATTAACGGAATGAATTGGGACTATTATCCGATAGGTACTAATTATTCATACAGTTTATGGGAACAATCTGATGTTATAATCAAAGAGGCTTTAGATGCTGAGATGACTCTGCTAAAAGACATGGGAGTGAATACTATTCGAGTTTATGTAGGTATTCAGCCTAAATGGATCACGTACATATATGAAAATTATGGCATTTACACCATGCTAAATCATTCTTTTGGTAGGTATGGAGTTTTTGTTAAAGGTAATTGGATATCAGCAACTAACTATAGAGATATAGAAACTCAAAAAGCTTTAATTGAGGAAATTTCTGAAATTTCTGAAACCTTTAAAGATACTCCGGGTTTATTATTATTCCTTTTAGGAAACGAAAATAATTATGGCCTTTTCTGGGCTGGAGGAGAAACAGAAGATTTTCCGGATAATCAGACAGAAGTTGATTTAAAAGGTGAAAATTTAGGAAGGCCGATGTATCGCTTAATGAATGAAGCTGCAAAAAAAATAAAGTCAATAGACAGCAATCATCCTGTGGCTATTTGTAACGGAGACTTAGGTTTTTTAGAAATTATAGCGGAAGAATGCGGAGATGTAGATATTTATGGTACAAATATGTATCGCGGAAAATCATTCACAGATGCTTTTAAAAAAGTAAAAGTATCATTAGATATTCCTATTCTTTTCACAGAATTTGGAGCAGATGCTTTTAATGCAATTAGTAAAAAAGAGGATCAAAAGATGCAAGCGTTTTATATGTTAGAAAATTGGAAAGAGATATATGAAAATGTTGCAGGTTTAGGAAAATCAGAAAACGCTATTGGAGGATTTACTTTTCAATTTAGTGATGGTTGGTGGAAGTCTGGGCAGACAATAAATTTAAATAAACATGACACTACTGCCTCTTGGTTGGGCGGAGGATATGATTATGATCTTAGCAAAGAAAATAAAAATATGAATGAAGAATGGTTCGGTATCTGCGTAAAAGGTCCAACAAACGAAAAAGGTTTGTACACGTTATACCCAAGAGCTGCCTACTATGCTTTAAAAGAGGCACATAAACTAAATCCGTACTCTAAAGGAGTAACTCTAGACTTAGTGTCAAAGCATTTTAGAAAAATTAACATGACAAACGGTTTTCTAAATTAAAACCCCAAACAATAAATTTTTTAATCAAGAAATATCAGATTTAACACGATCTAAAATTCTTCATAACAAAATATATAAATAATTATTAATTCGAATCTCTTTTTAAATAGTAGTAGAGGTTCTTTTTACATTCACAATTGTAATGACAAATAAGACCATTTTTTTAGGAAAAAATAAAACAGAATTTCAATCTCACAAAGTGAAAGGCGAAATGATAAACTTTGAGAATGAAGTTTATTATAAAATTTCTAATAGTAATGAAATGAGGCCATTTTTTATGAGTATTGTTTCAGACTCAAATCATTGGATGTTTATTGCTAGTAACGGAGGTCTAACAGCTGGTAGAAAGAATAGTGAATATTCATTATTTCCCTACTACACAGATGATAAAATTACAGAATCTGCTGATATTACAGGGAGTAAATCTATTTTTCAAGTTTTAAAAAACGGAAATATTTATTTATGGGAACCTTTCTCTAAAAGACAGATTGGCTTATATCAAACAAAGCAAAACTTATACAAAAATAGTTTCGGTAATAAAGTTATTTTCGAAGAAATTAATGAAGATTTAGGTGTTACTTTTAGGTATCAATGGAGTTCATCTGATAAATTCGGATTTGTAAAAAAATCAACATTAATTAATAATTCGTCGGATCAAATAAAAATTACATTTTTAGATGGTTTACAAAATATTATCCCGTCGGATGTAGAGACAGATTTGCAAAACTCTCGAAGTAATCTTGTAGATGCTTATAAAAAAAGTGAGTTAGAGCTAAAATCAGGACTTGGTATTTATGCTTTAAGTGCAATTATTGTAGATAAAGCTGAACCTAGTGAGGCTTTAAAGGCAAATATAGTTTGGTCTTTGGGTATTAAAAATCCTACTTATTTATTGTCATCATTACAATTAGATAATTTTAGAAGAGGAAAATACCTTTATCAAGAAGTAGATGTAAAGGCAGAAAAAGGAGCTTATTTCATTAGTGGTGATCTAAATTTAAATGGAAATGAAACCAAAGAATGGAGTTTTGTTGCGAATGTAAATCAGACGATAGGAGATATTCATAGAATTTCTGAAGCAATAATAAATGATAAAAATTTAGCTAAAAGTATTTTAGAAGATATACAAATAGGAACTAAAAACTTAATAGCTTTAACAGGTGCTGCCGACGGATTACAAGTTACAAACGATTCATTAATAAACACGAGGCACTTTGCAAACACACTTTTCAATTTAATGAGAGGTGGTACTTTTGACGATGATTATAAAATTGAAAAAGAAGATTTTATAAAATACATTGCAAAGGCGAATAAAAAAGTTATTAAGAAAAAAGAGGAATTATTACATGAATTACCAGAAGAATTTAAATTAAATATGATTCTTGAAATTGCAGAGAAAGATGAGGATAAAAACTTTAAAAGGCTCTGTTTTGAATATTTACCATTAAAATTTAGCAGAAGACATGGAGATCCTAGCAGACCTTGGAATAAGTTTTCTATTAATACAAAAAATGAAGTTGATGGGTCTAAGATTCTAGATTATGAGGGTAACTGGCGAGATATTTTTCAAAATTGGGAAACATTAGCACATTCATATCCTGAGTTCATAGAAAGTATGATTCATAAGTTTTTAAATGCAACTACTTTTGATGGTTACAATCCTTACAGAGTTACAAAAGATGGGTTCGATTGGGAAATACTAGAAGAAAATGATCCTTGGTCTTATATTGGTTATTGGGGAGATCATCAAATAATTTATTTATTAAAGTTCTTAGAGTTTATAGAAAATCATTACCCAAATCAGTTAGAAAAACGTTTTTCTGAGTCAATTTTTGTCTATGCGAATGTGCCTTATAAAATTAAAGATTACAAAAGTATTCTGCTAAATTCTAAAGACACTATTGATTTTGACTATGATTTAGATGCTAAAATCCAGCAAAAGAGAGAGGAGCTTGGCGCAGACGGTGCTATATTAAGGGATAAAAATTTCTTTATTTACAAAGTAAATTTAATTGAAAAATTATTGGCGACGGTTTTGGCCAAAGTATCTAATTTTATACCAGAAGGAGGTATTTGGATGAATACACAACGTCCGGAATGGAATGATGCCAACAATGCTTTAGTTGGGAATGGAGTATCTATGGTAACGCTAAATTACTTAAATAGATTTATAAAGTTCTTCGATACAGTGGTTACTAAATCTAAAACTGAATCTTTTGAAGTTTCATCAGAATTGGCAACCTTTTTTAATGAAGTCGTGAAGGTTTTTAATCAAAACAAGAAGATTCTTTCTGGTCGTATATCAGATACCCAAAGGAAAACAGTTTTAGACGGTTTAGGACAAGCAGGTAGTTTGTTCAGAGAAACTATTTATAATGACGGTTTTTCTAGTGATAAAAGTAAAATTACAAAAGCTGATTTATTAGCTTTTTTTTCAATAACAAAGCAATATTTAGTTCATACAATTAAAGCAAATAAGCGTAAGGATAATTTATACAATTCGTATAATTTAATGACGTTAGCGAATGATAAAGAAGTTTCTATTTCCTATTTACCAGAAATGTTAGAGGGGCAAGTAGCCGTTTTAAGTGCCGGATATTTATTACCAAAAGAGGCCCTAGAAGTATTAGACGCTATGAAGGATAGCGCTTTATTTAGAGAAGACCAATACAGTTATATTTTATATCCAAATAAAGATTTACCGCGTTTTGATAAGAAAAATATAATTTCTAAATCAGCTGTTAAAAACTCTAAATTATTAACAAAACTTGTTGCCGAAGGAAATACTCAAATCATTAATAAGGATGTTTTAGGAAATTACCATTTTAATGCAAACTTCAACAATGCAAATAGCTTAAAAGAAGTATTTGAAGAATTATCAGAAAACTACTCAGACTTAATTGAAAGCGAAGCTGGTTTGTTATTAGAAACTTTTGAAGAAGTATTTAATCACAAGGCATTTACAGGTCGCTCGGGAACTTTCTTCGGATATGAAGGCTTAGGTTCTATTTATTGGCATATGGTTTCAAAATTATTACTAGCGGTTCAAGAAAATTGCTTGTTGGCCATAAAAAATAATGAAGATGAAGTAATAATTGGTCAATTATTAGATCATTATTATGAAATTCAAGCAGGTATTGGGGTTCACAAATCACCAGAGTTATATGGCGCTTTTCCAACAGATCCATATTCTCATACACCAGGAGGTAAAGGAGCACAGCAACCAGGAATGACAGGTCAGGTTAAAGAGGATGTTTTAAGTAGAATAGGAGAGTTGGGGGTTTTTGTGAATGAGGGAAAAATCACTTTTAAACCAAGTTTATTGAGAGAAAGTGAGTTTGTTCAATCTTCGAATACGTTTGCATATACAGCGATTAGTAAAAAACAGAAATCAATTGATTTAAATGAGGGTTCACTTTGTTTTACCTATTGCCAAGTGCCAATTGTGTATAAAAACACAAATGAAGAAAGTCTAAATATATTTTTTACGGATAACAGTATCGAAAAAATGGAGGGCTTAACACTTAATTCGAATATCTCAAAAATGATTTTTGAACGAACAGGAAAAGTAGATAGAATTGAAGTTTCAATAAAAAAATAATTTGTAAGAGTGGTTATTCGTTTTCAAAAACATCAATTTCTTTTTATCTGTTGTTCGCTTTTTTTAGTTGAAAAAAACTTTTAAAAACTTAATTTATTAACAAATAGAAGATATGATATAAATATTATTAGAATGTGTAACAATATGAAATTAAATATTAAAATTCTAGTTCCGATTTTAGGATTGATTGTGTTTCTAGGATGCAGCTCTAATAAGAAAAATAAATCACCAATAACAAAAGAAGCGATACAAGAAATGACAGCAGCCAAAATTTTAGGAAATCCAGATTATTTAGCAATTTCTTATGGAGGATATAGAAAAAAAATAAGAGAGATTCAACCTACAATAATAGAGCTTAAAGAAGATTTAAAACTATTGTATGCAATGGGTATCCGAATTCTAAGAACTTATAATGTACAAACAAATTTGCCACACGCATCCAATATTTTAAAAGCAATTAGTCAGCTTAAAAAAGAAGATTCTAGTTTTGAGATGTATGTTATGTTGGGTGCTTGGATAGATTGTTTAAATGCTTGGACGGATAAAGCACCAAATCACGATATAGAAAGTATTCAAAACGAAGGAGAGATTGAACGTGCTGTAGCTTTGGCTAATAAATATCCAAAAATTGTAAAAGTTATTGCAGTAGGAAATGAAGCAATGGTTAGATGGGCTACAAGCTATTATGTTCAACCAAATGTAATTTTAAAATGGGTAAATCATTTACAAGAGTTAAAGAAAAAAGGAGACCTGCCTGAAGATTTATGGATTACAAGCTCTGATGATTTTTCGTCATGGGGTGGAGGTGATGAAAGCTATCGTATTAAAGATTTAGAGGATTTAATTAAGGCAGTAGATTATGTTTCTATGCATACCTATGCATATCATAATTCTCACTACAATCCTGAATTTTGGAAAGTACCAGATAATGAACATCAGCTGGCAGATAAAGAGAAAATAGATAATTCAATGTATCGTGCGTTAGAATTTGCTAAAAAACAATATAAAGATGTTTCAGAATATGTAAAAAGCATAGACAGTAGCAAACCAATTCATATTGGAGAAACCGGTTGGGCTACAACATCCAGCGGGTTTTATGGAGTAAATGGTTCTCGTGCAACTGACGAATACAAGCAGGGACTCTACTACAAACAGCTTAGGGAATGGACAAACAAAGAAAGAATTTCTTGTTTTTATTTTGAAGCTTTTGATGAACAATGGAAAGATGCTCAAAATTCAAATGGTTCAGAAAATCACTTCGGCTTATTTACTCTTAACGGCCAGGCTAAATACCCGATTTGGGCTTTAGTTGATAAAGGAATATTTGATGGTTTAACTAGAAATGGTAATTCAATTTCAAAAACTTTTAATGGAAATGTTGATGCGATGATGCAAGAAGTTTTAGTTCCTAATACAAGTTATAATAGATAATATGAGCACAATGAAAATAAACTGCTTTTTTTTAACATTTTTTTCACTTCTGATAATGAGTTGTACTTCAGTAGATAATCAATTGGTAGCAGATGTATTTGAAACTTCTGCAAGCGGAAATAAACTAACTAGAGTTTCTGAGTTTACTCTAGAAGAAAACACGTCTATAATTAAGCTAGATCCAAGTCATAGATTTCAAATTATTACTGGTTTTGGAGGTTCTTTTACAGAGGCTTCAGCGTCTTTACTTAATAAGATAAGTAAAAAAAATAGAGACACAATTATCCAAGCATATTTCTCTGAACAAGGAGCACACTATTCTCTAACTAGAACACATATGAATTCGTGTGACTTTTCTTTAAATCACTATTCCTATGCACCGGTGGACGATGACATGGAGTTAAAATATTTTACAATAAAAGAAGATAAGGATGATCTTATTCCTATGATAAATGATGCCTTGAAAGCTTCTAAGGATGGATTTAGAATACTTGCATCACCTTGGACAGCTGCTCCTTGGATGAAAGACAATAAATCATGGGTAGGTGGAAAACTACTTCCAAAGTATTATGACACTTGGGCATTGTTTTTTTCTAAATACATAGATGCTTATAGAGAGGAAGGAATAGATATTTGGGGATTCACGGTTGAAAATGAACCTTTAGGAAATGGAAATAATTGGGAAAGTATGCACTTTTCACCTGATGAAATGACAAATTTTGTTCAGCATCATTTGGGCCCTAAATTAGAAAATGACAAGCATGATGTCAAAATTTTAGGATACGATCAAAATAGAGAGCATTTGGGCGAATGGATAGATTCTATGTACGATAATGAGGCTTCCTCAAAGTATTTTGATGGTACAGCCATTCATTGGTATGCAAGTACTTATGACGTATTTCCAAAAGAATTAAACTATGCTCATAATAAAGCACCAAATAAGTATCTCATACAAACAGAAGCTTGCGTAGATTCTCAAATACCTGTTTGGAAAGATGATGAATGGTATTGGAAAAAAGAAGCAACAGATTGGGGTTGGGACTGGGCGCCAGAGAAGGATAAATATTTACATCCAAAATACGCACCTGTTAATAGATATGCAAGAGATATTATCGGTTGCCTTAATAATTGGGTAGATGGTTGGGTTGACTGGAATATGGTACTAAATAGGCAAGGAGGTCCTAATTGGTTCAAAAATTGGTGTATTGCACCTGTAATTGTAGATTCAGAAAAAGACGAAGTATATTTTACACCATTATATTATACAATGGCTCATTTCAGTAAATATATCAGACCAAAAGCAACAATTATTAGTGCAGAGAATTCAGATAAAGAATTGCAAGTTACTGCAGCTCAAAATTTAGACGGTTCAATCGCGGTTGTGGTTTTTAATGAAGGGAATATTAAAAAGAGCTTTAAATTGTTAATGGGAGAAAAGAAATCAACCATTACGATAAGCGGGCAATCGATACAAACAATATTAATTAATACCATATAATAATTATGTCAAGAACGAGTAAAGTTCCTATGGGACAAAAAATAGCCTTTGGATTTGGAATGTTAGCCAACCAAATGTTTCCAGCCATCTTAGGAATCTTTAT
>ENA-UZXB01018508-UZXB01018508.1-metagenome-genome-assembly--contig:-Day-2-1m-contig-18508_pt1 | contig 13469 bp, 13 predicted proteins | sample MGYA00260339_ERZ794899 | MGnify/ENA metagenome assembly ERZ794899 | reverse complement strand
ACCGACAGCACGTCTGCAGGAATAGTGGGCATGGCGGGATGTCCGCTGTGAGAGAAAGGGGCGAAGCTACCACAGATTCACCTTGCCCAAAAACCCCCACGTTGATACATTCACGCCTTAAGACGAAGCTTGAAGTCGCTGATTTAGAGCCTTTTTTACCGTTTTTTTTCAGCACTTGGCTTTGCCATAACAAAATACTGCACCCTCATTGCACTCCTACAGGTGAGATTTACAGAGGGTGCACGCATAGATTCCACGGGACCAAAGTATGTTCAAGCGCCTACGCGGCCTGTTTTCCAATGATTTGTCGATTGATCTCGGCACAGCGAATACGCTGATTTACGTGAAAGATAAAGGCATTATTCTCGATGAGCCATCGGTTGTGGCAATTCGCATGCACAATGGCCAGAAGACCATTGAAGCGGTCGGACGAGAGGCCAAGCGGATGCTGGGCAGAACACCCGGCAACATCAGAGCCATTAGGCCCCTGAAGGATGGTGTAATCGCCGACTTTCAGGTCACAGAAAAAATGCTCCAGCATTTTATTGCCAAGGTTCACGAGACCCAATTCATCCGGCCGAGCCCTAGGGTACTGATCTGCGTCCCCTGTATGTCGACTCAAGTTGAGCGACGGGCTATACGAGAATCTGCTTTGAGTGCTGGTGCTCGCGAGGTTCGGTTAATCGAGGAACCTATGGCGGCGGCTATTGGGGCCGGTTTGCAGGTCGATGAAGCCACGGGTTGTATGGTTGTGGATATCGGCGGTGGCACCACTGAAATCGCTATTATTTCTCTGAACGGCGTTGTTTATCGCGATTCCATTCGTGTCGGTGGTGATCGTTTCGATGAATCTATTATTGCTTTTGTTCGACGACGCTACGGGAGCCTTATTGGTGACTCTTCGGCCGAGCGGATTAAGCAAGAAGTTGGCTGTGCCTACGAGTCGAGTGAGCTTCGAGAAATTGATGTCAGGGGCCGACACCTTGCCGAAGGGGTTCCCAAAAGCTTCACCTTAAACAGCGACGAGATTAGAGATGCTTTGGCTGATCCGCTGCTCGCAATTTTGCGTGCCATAAAGGTCGCACTCGAACAGTCGCCCCCTGAATTGGCCGCCGATATCGCAGAGTCGGGTATTGTGTTAACCGGCGGAGGTGCGTTACTGCGAGACCTCGATAAGCGAATTATCGACGAAACGGGCTTGCCGGTTATTGTCGCAGAGGAACCGCTAACTTGCGTTGCCCGCGGTGGCGGCAAGGCATTGGAGCTGGTAGATCGACATGCCCTAGATTTGCTCTCCACAGAGTAGAGACTCCTTTTTCAACGTTGAGGTGAGGTGAGCGATCAAACCCCTATTTCTTAAAGAAAAGCATGTGGGTTGGCGTGCCACTTTGGCAATCGGTTGCAGCCTGCTACTGCTTTTTTATCTGCGTGACCATCCTGCGCTGGAAACCCCGCGACAATTCACCATTGATTCTGCGGCGCTTGTGTATCGCATTGCGGCGGCACCCGTATCGGCTTTCCACAGCCTTGGAGCGTTCTTCAAGTCCTACAACACCCTGCGAGCAGACAATGACCGGTTGTCGCAGGAAAACTTGGTTCTAAAGGGGCAAACTCAAACACTTGCGGCTGTTCTCGCTGAAAATGGACGCTATCGCGCCTTGTTACGATCGGCCGAGACACTTGAGCGCGAGGTCATGGTCGCTGAGATTATCGCGCTGACCGCAGCGCCATCTCGTCATGAGTTAATCATTGATAAAGGAAGTGCGGACGCTGTGTACATGGGGCAACCGTTGCTTGGGGCAGATGGCCTAATGGGGCAGGTCATTCAGGTTGGGCAGTACAGTAGTCACGCGCTGCTGATTACCGACGCGACCCACGCGGTCCCCGTTCAGGTATTGCGCAGTGGCGTTCGGGGTCTCGCGGAAGGCACCGGGACATTAAATCGATTGGTGGTCAGACATATTGCAGCGACGACTGACATTAAAGAGGGTGACACGTTAGTGACGTCGGGGCTTGGAGGCCTTTTCCCCTCGGGATACCCAGTGGCTACAGTGAAGACTATCGTGAAGCAGCCTGGCTCGTCATTTTCACAAGTCATAGCGGAGCCAATCGCGCATCTCGATCGCGGGCGCCATGTGATGCTGGCGCTAGACCTAACACCTAGTGGCAGTCAGTAGTTGTGATCGCGGAAAGAGGCTCCTGGGTAGTCTTAGGTTCGATTTTTGTGGCACTTTTGTTGGTTGCGATTCCAGTGCCCGTTATGTGGCGAGGGTACGTTCCTGACTGGCCCCTTTTGTTCCTGTTTTATTGGGTTCTAGCATTGCCTACCCGTGTGGGAGTGCTACTCGCCTGTGTGGTCGGAATGCTCACTGACCTTCTTGACGGGTCACCCGTTGGTGCGACATCTGTTGGTGCCGTATTGGCCGTACTCGTCATTCTTGTCAGCTATCAACGTGTTCGCCAATTTGATGGGTTAAAGCAGAGTCTAGTGATGGGGCTGTTGATTTCGTTGGTTCATCTCGTGGAGCAGCGTTTGGAAACGTTTCTGGGGTGGCAGCATGTTGGTACGGCCTTTCTCATGCCGGCAGCGATCTCAGTGCTGTTCTGGGTGCCAGTGCGTAATTGTCTGAGATTTGTACGACGGTTCTACGAGGTTCAGTGATGAGGATAGTGCTCGCTTCCGCAAGCCCCAGGCGTCGATCGCTACTAGAGCTCCTTTTAACTGACTTCAGCTGTGTGAAGCCTGACGTTGACGAAAGTCTCAGAGCAGGTGAAAGCCCACGAGATTATGTCTCTCGCCTAGCAATTACTAAAGCCTCAGCGGTAGATGCGCCGGGTGAACTCATTCTAGGGGCCGACACGACGGTAACGGTAGACAATGAGGTTCTTGGCAAGCCGAAGGATCGTGCAGATGCAACGCGGATGCTTTCGATGCTTTCGGGGCGGTCTCACGATGTGCTGACTGGTGTTGCTGTGCGATGTGGTGACGTTGTTGACAGTTGCGTGGTGTCCACTTCAGTTACCTTCGCAAAACTTTCGCAGCGAGACATATCTCGTTACCTCGATACCGAAGAACCTTGGGACAAAGCTGGCGCTTATGCGATTCAGGGGCGAGGAGGTGTCTTTGTTTTGCGCATTGAGGGCAGCTATTCTTCGGTGGTGGGTCTGCCTCTTGTTGAAACCAAGGCCCTGATGGTTGATTTCGGTGCAGGTTTAGATCAGTGAGACCGTATGTCGGCTGAGCGAATATACCAAGTGTTAGGGAGAACGCTTTGGCGCGCGATGCTAGTGCTGGTGGTTGTTCTAGCGGTGTATGTTGCGGGCGCTCGAGCACTTTTAAGTGCTTTGCCGGCGTACCAAGAAAATATTGATGCTTGGGTTTCTGAGAGAATCGGACTCAGTTATCAAATCTCCAGCCTTCGCGGAGATATCAAAAAATTTCAACCGAGCATCCAAGTTACTGATCTGCGGCTCGCGCTGCCGAACGGCACGCCTATTACTTTTGGTTCGGCAGAGGTCACTGTCGATCCTTGGGCTTCTTTGTTGGCAGGGCAAATTCGACTCGATACGCTTCGTTTAGATGGTCTTGGAGTTGACTTGCCCGTGGGCGCTTTGCCGGTAATGAACGGTGATGGCAGCGGCGCCCGTTTGGCTGCTGAGCTTTTGGTGGCGTTTCGTAAAGTCACTATTGAGCGAGCAGACATTTGGTTGGTGGGGGCAGAAGGCGGTCGCGAGCCGTTGAAATTGACCCTTGATTTGCGTCGTGCAGGAAGTGAGCGTCAAATAGCGGTAGAGGTGGCGGGTCCAAGCAATTCGCATCTCAGCGTCTCCGGCTCGAGTGTTGGCGATATCCTACAGTTGGACCGGTTTGTCGGTGAGTTGTATGGCCATCTGAGTCTCCCTAATGCCCGGTGGCTGGCGAACCTGCTCGGCCGCGAGGTGAGCGTAATTGGTGAGCTGGATTTCTGGTATCACAGCAACAGCCAATCCCCCACTCTTGAGGCGTCACTGGCTGTCTCTGAGCTGACTTGGTCCCATGAAGATGGTCGCACGTCAAAGCTTGATAGCTTGGCTTTTGACGCGGGGGTCAACATTCAGCCTGCCGGCTGGACAGGCCGACTCCAATCATTTGCTATGAACTCGAATGGCTCTGATTTTTTCCTGGACCGACTACAGATTGAAAACCGTGGAGATAGTCTGCGGTTGCAAACCGAAGCATTGGATGTCGGTGATTTGTTAGCAACGGTGGTTACCAGTGATTTATTGCCAGGGAAGGTCTCTGACATATTTTCTGAGCTGGCCCCAACAGGGTCTGTTCTGGCAGTAGAAGCAGAACTGGCAGATTGGCGGCAGCCGCTTTCAGACTGGTCTGCTACGGCAGAAGTCAGAGACATTTCCGTACAAGCACGAAAAAAGATACCAGGACTTTTGGGTATGGATGGAACGGTGGTGGCGACTCATATGGGCGCCACAGCTTGGCTCGATACCCAGAACTTTGTATTGGATCTACCCAAGGCGTATCAAAAGCCGATCGAATTCACTCAGGTTTTGGGGAGGCTTTCGGCAAGTTGGGATGCAGATACGCTCTTCCTGAGGGATGGTGTTTTTAAGGGTGAGCAAGCAGACCATCAAGCCCGCGCCCTTTTTGGCATGACCATTCCTCTGGTGCCTCAGGCTGCGAAGGGTCCGCCTTTAGCGATGTACCTAGATGTCGGCGTTCCTGTAGCAGGGGTCGAAGTTCGTCAAAACTATATCCCCTATCGAATTCCTAACGTGCTCGAGGACTGGTTGGACAGCAGTATTTTAGGTGGACGTTTATCACAGACAGGTTTTTCGTGGCGAGGTGGCTTTAAGGGTTTCGGCTCAGGGCGTCAGAGTATGCAGATCGCGGCGGAGATATCTGATGGCAGTATCAGATTCCAACCTAACTGGCCGAGGATTGATGGCTTTGAGGGAACGTTACTGGTAGATACTGATCGGGTGAGTGTGTGGGCGAACACAGGCATCATCAGCAATGCTGTTGTCGAGGACGTTTCGGTAGAGGTGGATGCCGCTGGCACCGCTGGCGAGCTGTTGGCCTTTGGCAGGTTTCAGGGGCGAGGAGCGGCGGCCTTAGATCTGTTGCGGAACAGTCCAATTTACAACGTCAGCCCTGCGCTTTTGGACGATCTAAATTTTCAGGGCGTTGTTGCAGGCGCTTTAGACTTGGCGATGAATATCCGATCACCCGATGCAGCGCCACAGGTAACTGTGTCAACAGAGTTGTCTCAGGCTAAAGTGAGTTCGCGTCTTTTGGCACTGACGTTGGACGATTTACAGGGTGGGTTAGATTTTGATTCAAAGACCGGCTTCGCTAGCCGCAATTTGCGATCTACCTTGTTTGGGGAGCCCGTTTCGACAGAAATAGGATCGGGTAGCTCTGGACTTAACGACGCAGAATTATTTGATGGGCGATTCGTTGCTGAAGTGTCAGCGACTAATTTTTTATCATGGAGCCAGGGTCTAGCGAGGTATTCCTTGGCCGACGAACAACAAGCGCCGCCTCTGTCAGGTAGGACTCAAGTTGTTGTCGATGCTGCTGTCGGCAAGTCAACTCAATTCCACTTGAGTACGACTTTAGAGGGTATGGCAGTGAGCTTACCCGAACCGCTTGGAAAATCGGCGGACGAAGCTGCACCCTTGACCGTTATTTTACAGCCGAGTGAGCCTACCCCCTGGGAAGTGTTTTGGTTTGAGCGTGGTCAGGCACAAATCTACCAGAGCGAGGCAGGTCTTACTGGTCTGGCACTTGACCTAACACCACGGGCTCAATCCATTGTTTTTCCCCATGGGCCGATAACTTCTGGTGTCGATGTCTTTGGGCAAATATCACGGGTTGAGCTCGATCCGTGGCTGGCAACCTTACGCCAGTTCAAGCTTGCAGCAAGCGGCGCTCAATCCCAGTGGCCCCTTCGGATTACCACCTTGGGAATTAGTGAGCTAGTCGTGGGCACGATTGCTGTCGAGAACGTGACCGTAGATGTCACGCCTTATACAACTTGGCACCAACTTGGTATCAACACGTCGTGGTTGGATGCAGAGTTGACCATTCCAAAAGACGATCGAAGTATTGCGCTCATTATCAATCAACTTGACTACGATCAGCTCAGTGGCCTCAACACTGTTGCGACCGGTGTGTACCCCTCTGAAGACGAAATAAGAGCGCGTCGGCCACCGGAGCTACCGGTCTCTCTTGATGTCACCGTGGCAAACCTTATGTATAAGAACCGGGCTATGGGTGCAGCGAAATTCCGTTTAAAAAGTGCGGCTGACGCCCTAGTCATCGAGGACATACAAGGCCAGCTGGCGGGATTGACACTGTTGGAGGGAAGCGATTTAACGTGGTCTGAAAACAACCAAGGTCGCTGGGTTACGGAACTCAATGTCTCAGCGGAGTTGCTCGATTTTCAGCGCACTTTTACGGATCTCTCATTGGAGCCCTTGGTTACCACGCGTTCAGGCGTGATCGAGACACATCTTGCTTGGCCAGGCGGGCCCACAGATTTGAACCTGCTTGCTTTAACAGGGTCGGCGCAAATGCAATTAACAGAGGGCTCCTTTTTACCTGTCTCGTCTGGGGCAACTGGCGCTGTGCGGGTATTTAGTTTGTTAAACCTAGCGGGGCTCTTCGGTCGAGCAGACGTGACCAGAATTTTTGATCCGGGTGTTGCGTTTCGCTCAGCGGTTGGAGAATTTGAATTCAGTCCGGGTAACGTCAAGATTCCACTGTTTGACATAAATGGCACCGGGGGCGGATTCAACTTTAAAAGCGATATTGACCTTGTCACCGAGATGATCGACGGGGAGTTAGTAGTGACCTTGCCGCTGGTAGAAAATATTCCTTGGGTGGCAGCTTTAGTGGGAGGGATTCCAGTAGCGGCGGGAGCTTATTTGGTTAGCAAGGTGTTTGAAGATCAGTTCTTAAGCTTAAGCAGCGGTGTTTATGCCGTAAAAGGTAATCTCAGCGCTCCAGAGGTCACTTTCATTCGAATCTTTGATGCCGGGTCGCCGGTTGATTTGCAGCCCCCGACGGCTGACAGCCCACAAGAGAGCGCTCAAAAATCTAAGTCGGAAGAGTCCTGAAGCTCTCGGAGGTATTTAAACAATTTTCTCGCATGCTCTTTGGCGCGAGGTCCTTTGGGGTCGCATTGGCGGACAAGCTGACGAAGCTGTTGACGATCGGCGTGGGGAAACGCCGCTAACGTTTCTGGCAGGGCGCCATCGCCGTCAGCGATTAGCGCGTCTCGTAACTGTTCAAGCTGATGCAGTTGTGCCCGCTCCTCCTGATGAACGCCGTCGAGCTTTGCGAGGGCGTTTTCTATGGGTTCGGGATCGATCACCCGCATGAGCTTACCAATGTACTGCAGTTGGCGACGAAGTCCCCCTCGCTGAGTGATTTTACGCGCTTGAAGAACCGCCTCCTGTAAACGGGGGTCTTCGATTGGAACTTGCTCGAGCTGACTCGGTGTCAGATTTACCAAGCGGGTTCCCAGCACCTGCAGTGCCGTCATAGCACGTTTTTTTGAGCTTTTACTCGGCGGGGCATCCTCAGGATTCCAGTCGCTGTCTTCGAGATCTGTTTTAGCCATAAAAAATTGCTGCCAATCCAAGAAAGGATAAAAAGCCCACGACGTCTGTGACCGTGGTGAGTACGACACCCCCTGCAAGCGCAGGATCAATTCCTAGCCGCTTTAAAGTCAGCGGTATAACCGCACCGGCTAAACCAGCGGTTATTAGGTTGATCATCATTGCCGCGGCAATGACCGCGCCTAGCGTCCAGTCCTCAAACCAAACAGAAGCCGCTGCGGCAACAACGAGAGCCCAAAGTATGCCATTAGCGATTCCTACGAGGGCTTCCCGTGCCACCAGCCAACGTTGGTTACGACTGTTTAATTGGCCCATTGCGAGGCCTCGAATTAAGACCGTTAATGTTTGGGTTCCCGCGACGCCGCCCATTGAGGCCACGATGGGCATCAGAACCGCGAGAGCAACCACTTTTTCAATAGTGTCTTGAAATAAATTGATCACTGACGAAGCAATAAATGCGGTCAATAGGTTAATGCCCAACCAGACCGCGCGACGTGGTGCCGTTTGCATTACGGTGGCAAAGGTATCTTCGTCTTCTCCGATGCCCCCTAAAGAGGTCAGGGAGTGGTCGGCTTCTTCTCGGATCACGTCAACCACGTCATCAATGGTAATTCGACCCAACAATCGATTTTGTTCGTCTACAACGGGTGCTGAGATCCAGTCGTTTCGCTCAAATAGTCTAGCCACTTCAGCCGCGGGTAGCTGTGCAGGAATCGCATCGCGATTTGTGAGCATCATTTCTCTTACCGACTGGGCTGGATCGGCAACCAAAAGAATTCGTATCGGGAGAAGACCGACGAAGTGATCTTCTCGATTGACGACAATAATGCTGTCGGTATTTTGCGGAATCTCTGCGTGGCGTCGGAGATACCGCATGACGACATCGAGTGTCAGATCAGCGCGAATCGATATGGTGTCAGTGCTCATCAGGCCGCCGGCAACATCATCTGGAAACGCCAGCACTGTGGCCAGTCGCGTTCGATCGGTCTCATCCATGATCCCAAGCACTTGCTCGGTAATGGAATTTGGAAGGTCGTGAAGAATGTCGGCGACGTCGTCGTCATCGAGCTGACCTACGATCAAAGCCAGAGCTTTAGGCTCCATTTCTACTAGGATTTGATTACGTAGATCTTCGGGTAATTCGTTGAGAACGTCGGCCTCTTGTTCTGGCTCTAATAAGCTCCAGATGACCTGTCGGATTCGGGGAGGATACGAAGTGATCAGGTAGGCCACGTCACCCGGCGACAAATCGCCGACAATACCCGCAACGTCACCAAGGGTTCCCGCGTCGAGAGCGCGATCGAGCTGCGCAAGCTGTTTTTCTGTTGTAACCGAAGAATTCACCGCTAGCCTCCGTTCCCTGCTGCAGATTATCGGTGACTATTTACTGGGGTGCACCCATGGAGAGGGTGAATATGTCCCTACCTATTGCCGTGGTTTACTCGGCCTCGCCAAAACGGTTGTTGATCAAATCTAAAATTGCCTGATGTGCAGCGACGTCATCTTCTCCGTCGATAGTAAGTTGCAACGTCGTGTTTTGACCCGCCGCTAAAAGCATTACGGACATAATGCTCTTAGCATCAACCACCTGTTGGTCTTTTTGCAAAGTAATTTGGCTGCTGAAGCTGGCGGCGCAGTCGACAAGCTTCGCCGCAGCTCGGGCGTGCAGGCCAAGTCGATTAATAATGAGAACCGAGTCTTCAATCATGCGGTAACCATGGTTGAGAGTTCGCGATGACGTATTTGCACGCGTGGATGTTCAGCTTTAAGAGCGCGATAGATCGCTTCTGCAGTGTATACCGAGCGATGCTGCCCACCGGTACAACCAATCGCGATTGTCATATATGTGCGCTGGGATTTTTCATAGGCTGGTAGCCAACGCAGCAGCAGCTTTGTGATGTCATCCACAAATTCCTGAGTCTGCGGCTGGTCCTCGAGGAACTGTGCCACAGCAGTGTCCTGACCGGTCAGAGGGCGTAAGTGACTCTCCCAATGTGGATTGGGCAGTAATCTGGCATCAAAGACTAGATCGGCATCAGAGGGCACGCCACGCTTAAAGCCAAAGGACTCCACTAACAGGGATAAACCTTGTTTGCTCGGTGAGCCCAACCTTGCGGAAATCATAGCGCGCAGGTCGTACAACGTAAGGTCGCTAGTATCGATAACGAGGTCTGCATCCTGAGACAGACTGCTCAGCAGCTCGTGCTCCTTCGCTATAGCTTCTGGCAATGAGTATTGGTCACTGCTCAGCGGATGCCTGCGGCGAGTCTCACTGAATCGCTTGGTCAGTACCGCAGGCTTAGCATCAAGGAATATAATTTGACTGTTGATCGTCTGAGGGAGAGTTTCGATAACCTTTGTGATTTGCTGCAGGTCGTCAGCACTGTTACGAACATCGATACAAACGGCAATGCCTCGAAATGAACGATACTGCTCCCGCTCTAATTGCAGGGTAAGGGTGGGGAGTAGTGCTGCGGGCAGGTTGTCTACGCAGTAAAATCCCAAATCCTCAAGTTGATGCAGCGCGGTACTTTTTCCCGAGCCAGATCTGCCGCTGATAATGACGAGTTCCAATTCAGGCGGCCCTTGCTGTAGTTGCAGTTTGCAGCAGGCTTGCCGAGCTAGAGGCTTTTCGCAAACCTTCGCAGTAAAGAGAATCTGAGAATCTGCGTGCGACTTCAGCGAGAAGGTCCAAATGCTCCTGGGTTGCGTCTGGCGGAACCAGTAAAACAAAGAGCAGGTCTACAGGTTTTCCGTCCGGCGCATCATAGTCAATGGGGGACGCTAAAGTGATCAAGCAGCCCAACGGTTTATCCAAGCCGTTGACGCGGCAGTGGGGTACTGCAACACCCGTACCCAGAGCAGTAGACCCCAACCGTTCACGTTCTAGCAGGCTCGCATAGACTGGCTCAACCTCCAGCGACGCTTCGATATCTGCAACATGCTGCGCCACCAGCTCCAGCACTCGTTTCTTGCTGGTTGCATGAAGCTGGCAGAGAACACGCTGCGGATTTAACAAATTGTCCAGAGAGCTCATCCCCTAACGGCCTCGCTGCTTTTCCTTGTGTTTAATGATCTGCCGATCAAGCTTGTCGGCAAGGGCATCAATAGCTGAATACATGTCTTCATTCTCGGCGGAGGCAAACAGATCCGCGCCAGCTATGTGCAAATTTGCTTCGGCCTTGTGACTTGCTTTTTCGACCACCAGTGTCACCTCTACATTGGTAATGTGGTCTATGTGCCTTTGCAGTTTTTCGAATTTAGCGGCAACGTGGTCTCGTAGACCCTCAGTCACCTCTATGTGATGCCCACTTACAATCAATTGCATAGTTTTCACTCCCTACTCACTACCACTTCAATACTAAAATCTAGAGTAATCGCCGCCGCTCGTTAGAGGGTGGTATGTTGAGTTGCTCTCGATATTTAGCCACGGTTCTTCTTGCAACAATGATCCCTTGTTCTTCTAACAGCACACCAAGTTTATTGTCACTTAGTGGTTTTTTAGTGTCCTCACCCTGCACGAGCTTTTTTATCAATGCTTTGATTGCCGTAGATGAGCGTTCGCCACCCTCTGTTGTAGCAACGTGACTGGAAAAGAAAAATTTAAGTTCGTAAATCCCTCTTGGGGTATGCATGTATTTACGTGTGGTGGCCCGAGAAACTGTGGATTCATGCATGCCGATTTGCTGTGCAATATCGGCCAAAATTAGAGGCTTCATGGCTTCCGCGCCTAACTCGAGAAACTCTCTTTGGTGTTCCACAATTTTACTGGCCACCTTTAAAAGCGTTTCGTTTCTGTTGTGCAAGCTGGTCATAAAAAACTTTGCTTCTTGCAAATTTTCTCGGACATAACTCTTATCGCTGGCGGATCCTGGTTGCCCTAATAGCTCAGAGTAAATGGCATTGATACGAAGCTTTGGGGCAATGTCTGGATTGAGCTCTACTCGCCAGTGTTCATCTTTACGGATAACAAAAACGTCGGGAATGATGTACTCCGTCGTGCTGTCACCAACTGATGTTCCCGGTGTTGGGTCTAATGAACGTATAAGGTTGAGTGCGCCAATGACATCATCTGGGCTCGTTCTAAGCCGCCGTGCCAGTTGCCGAGGATCGGCAGTTGCTATGCTCTCAAGGTGACGATTGGCAATAGCGCCGGCGGTATTGCGGTGTGGAGTTTCCTCGTCCATTTGGCGTAGCTGAAGTAACAGGCACTCTCGTAAATCAGCGGCGAAGATGCCTGTCGGCTCAAAATGTTGCAGACGATGTAAGACAGCTAACACCTCATCGAGTTCAAGTTCAGGGTCCCGTAGCGCTTCAAGAATTTCTTCCGGTGTCTGGGTCAGACGACCGTTAGCGTCCACTGCGTCTATGAAGGCGGTTGCAATTAGATGGTCGGTTGCTGAGAACCGGGTGAGATTTAACTGCCAATGCAGTTGATCGTGCAGGGTTTCAGGCTCTGCATCCCGGTCTGCAAACTGTCCCATGTCACCGTCAGGTAGTGAGGGCGGCGGTGCGGAGGAGGGCATGAGGTCTTCCCAGCGAGTATCAACCGGGAGCTCGTCTGCGCTATCGGGACCTGCGACCTGTGCAGTGAAGTCAACTTCACTTTGACTGTCCTGCCCACCGTCCAGCGTGTCGCCGTCTTCTTCCCGTTCGAGTAGCGGGTTTGATTCTAGGGTTTCTTCGATGGCTTGCTGCAAATCAAGGGTGCTTAGCTGCAATAACTTAATGGCCTGTTGAAGCTGAGGCGTCAACGCCAGCGATTGCCCCATTTTTAACTGCAGTGATTGCTTCATTACACCTCTTGGAAGCTAATAATCGTGATGCTTCCTTTAGTGTAGCGCTGCCTTGTGGTTTATCGCAACGGTTGGCGCATTACTTGCTTAGTTCTGCTTGAGCTTGGCTTTGAATTTCCCGCGCGAGGGAGGGATTAACACCTATCTTTCTAATCACAATTTACAGGGTAAAGTCGTTACCCAAGTACACGGCTTTAACTTTTTCATCAGCTAGAACCGTTTCGGGCTCTCCCGACGCGATCACATACCCTTCGCCGACAATGTAGGCGCGTTCGCAGATATCGAGCGTCTCTCGTACGTTGTGGTCTGTAATCAGAACACCAATACCCCGCTCTTTGAGTTGATTGATGATGCCCTTTATCTCATTGATTGAAATGGGGTCGACCCCAGCGAAGGGCTCATCGAGCAGCACGAAAGCTGGATCAAGCGCTAAAGCACGGGCTATTTCAACGCGTCGTCTTTCGCCACCAGATAATGCTTGTCCCAGTAAATGTTCTATGTGCCCGATACTGAATTCAGCAAGCAGGCCATCGCAAAGCTTATTTCGCTCTGCGCGATTGATATCCTTGCGCATTTCAAGAATGGATAGCAAATTGTCCCGCACCGACAAGCGCCTAAAAATAGACGCCTCTTGTGGCAGATAGCCAATGCCGGCTCGTGCACGCTGATGGATGGGCAGGGGGGTCAGGTCCTGATCGTCAAGGAACATACGGCCCTCGTCAGCCTTAACCAGTCCTAGAATCATATAAAAGCAGGTGGTTTTGCCGGCACCGTTAGGCCCGAGCAAGCCAATAATTTCTCCGGACCTGACTTCCAGAGAGACGTCTTTAACCACTTTCCTACCCTTGTATGCCTTGGCAAGGTTTCGAGCGGATAATGTTTTCTGCATGCCTAGGAGTCCGATTTCTTAGGGCGCTCCATAGCGCTGGGTGGAATAATCATTTCGACGCGCTGCCCCGCTCCCTGGCCATCCGACGTTTCGCCTGTTGCGGTGACACGTTGCTGACTCAGTACGTAGTTAATTGTGGCTCCGGTAACAATGGCGCC
>ENA-UZXB01007949-UZXB01007949.1-metagenome-genome-assembly--contig:-Day-2-1m-contig-7949_pt1 | contig 13819 bp, 11 predicted proteins | sample MGYA00260339_ERZ794899 | MGnify/ENA metagenome assembly ERZ794899 | reverse complement strand
TTGCGGTCAGCAAAAAGCGACAAAGCCCCTGCGCTCTGCAATAGCTGTTGCCAATCACCCGTGCCCGAAATTTCGATAATCTCGCGCTCCGTGCAGCCCGCAGCCCGGGCAGCGGCTCGCACAGTATCGGCGCATTCCTCGACGATTAGTGTTTCGTCACCGAACACGAGGTAGCACTGCTTCAGGTCTCGGCTGAGGCTCTGTGACAGTTGCTCAGGTTTAATCGGCATTTATTTGTTTGTTAAGGCTATGCGTGACACGTCGAATAATCTGAGCTGCGAGATCTTGACGCATTTCTTCACGAAGAAGTTCAAGCTCCTCGGTCTTACCCACGACGTTTAGGGGGTCGTCAAGAAACTGGCGCACTACACGTGCATCGGTATCCGCTATGAGGGCAGCAGCACCTTGGCTCAAGGCTAGGCCTGCCATCATAGTGAGCTCAATTTCAGCAGCTGTGGCCTGAGCGTTTAGGGTCAGATTGCGCTGTTGGAAGCGCTCTTCGCCCAGTCGTAGCACTAGTCCTTCCTCTGTTTGATCCACCAAAGTGGCGCCTTGCAGACGCAATTGCTCGCGCAGGGCCATGGTCAATTCACCACGAGGCTGTCCGCTGATTAATACGACGTCGGTACCAACTAACGATGGCGAGCTGAATGCCCCCTGAGTTCCTTTTAGCTGAAACCCACAGCCCACAAGAAACAAAATACAGAGAGCGAAAACGCTAGGTAGACTAAATTTTGTTTTTTTCATGGTTAGTAAACTCATGACCATTAATTCGCGACGATATTGACAAGTTTTCCTGGCACAACGATGACCTTTCGCACCGTTTTGTCTGCAATAAAGCGCATGATATTTTCATCTGCCAAGGCTTTTGCCTCCAAGGTCTCTTTATCCACATCTACTGCAACGCTGAGTTTGGCTCGAACCTTGCCGTTAACCTGAACCACAATTTCAAGCTCATCCCTGCTCAGCGCAGCGGCGTCAACTAAGGGCCATCGTGCCGAAATAATATCCGCGTCATTTAATTCGCGCCATAAATGTTCGGTGACATGAGGCACAATTGGGCAGAGGAGCAAAAGAGCCGCCTGCAAGGCTTCGCGCTCAACCGCTAAACCATTGTCAGTACTGGTATCTAACTTACTGACTTCGTTACACAGCTCCATAACCGCAGCGATAGCGGTGTTAAAGGTTTGCCTGCGACCGTAATCGTCGTCCACTTTGCCAATTGTCTCGTGGGTTTTTCGACGGAGGTCTTTTTGAGCTTTGTCGAGTTCGCTGACCTTAATGTCGGGTACGGGTCCCCGGTTACTGTGCTCTGAGACCATTCGCCAGAGGCGTCGAAGAAAACGGTTGGCTCCTTCAACACCGGAGTCTGACCATTCAAGGCTTTGTTCTGGGGGAGCAGCGAACATACTGAAAAGTCGAACGGTATCAGCGCCGTAACGATCTATCAGTTCTTGTGGATCAACCGTATTGCCTCGGGATTTTGACATCTTCGTGCCATCTTTAAGAACCATCCCCTGAGTCAGCAAACGTCGAAACGGCTCATCAGAAGTCACTAAGCCCTCATCGCGCATTAGTTTGTGAAAAAATCTGGCATACAAGAGGTGCAGGATGGCGTGTTCAATGCCGCCTACGTATTGATCGACTTCTAGCCAATAATTGGCTTCATCATCAAGCATGGCGCTGCTGTTGCCGGCAGAGGCGTAACGCGCGTAGTACCAAGATGACTCCATAAAAGTGTCAAACGTATCCGTTTCCCTTTCTGCGGCTTGGCCGCAGCGCGGACACTCTGTTTTGGTAAAGCTCTCTAGGCTAGTCAACGGTGAGCCCACGCCTTTGAGCGCCACGTCAGTAGGAAGCAAGACGGGAAGGTCGTCAGCGGGCACGGGTACCGAGCCACAGGTTTGGCAATTGATGACCGGGATGGGCGTACCCCAGTAACGCTGGCGAGATACGCCCCAGTCGCGCAGCCGGAAATTAACGGTGCTTTCCCCTAAATTGCGCTCGGTGAGTTGCGCAACAATCGCTTCAAAGGCCGCTGTAAAATTGAGCCCATCAAACTCTCCGGAGTTAATCAGGTCACCTTTTTCGGTATAAGCGGCCCGAGTGAGGTCTGCGGGTTGCTCTTCGGTACCCTCAATAACTTGAACTATCGGTAGGCCATATTTGCTGGCAAATTCCCAGTCACGCTGGTCGTGTCCCGGCACAGACATGACGGCGCCGGACCCATAGCCCATCAATACAAAATTGGCGACCCATAGGGGTAGGGGGGCCCCGGTCAACGGGTGGGACACCGTGAGCCCCGTGTCCATTCCTTGTTTTTCAAGGGTGGCCATGTCGGCCTCGGCCACTTTTATGTGACCAAGCTTTTCAATAAACGCAGCCAGCTTTGGGTTGCCGGTTGCGGCTTCAATGGCAAGGGGATGTTGTGGCGCGACCGCAAGGTAGGTGACGCCCATCAGGGTATCGGGCCGCGTCGTATAAACCTCGACTGCGTCGCTGTCGCCATAGGGAAACCTGACGTTGGCCCCTACCGAGCGCCCGATCCAATTGCGTTGCATAGCCACGACTTGTTCAGGCCACTGTTTTAAAGAATCCAAGTCATCTAACAGTTCTTGAGCATAGGCAGTGATCCGAATGAACCACTGATTGATGGCTTTCCGTTCTACCGGGTTGTCGCAGCGCCAACACTTGCCATCGACGACTTGTTCATTGGCTAAAACCGTTTGGTCAGTCTCACACCAATTGACGTCGGCTTCTTTTTTGTAGGCCAAACCACGCTCGAGGAGCCGGGTAAAAAACCACTGTTCCCAGCGGTAGTAATCAGGTTGGCAGGTTGTAACTTCTCGGCTCCAATCGTATGCAAACCCAAGCCTTGAGAGCTGACTGCGCATTTCCGCAATGTTGTCTAGGGTCCAAGCTGCGGGGGGGACTTGGTTGGCAATGGCCGCATTTTCAGCGGGGAGGCCAAAGGCGTCCCAACCCATAGGTTGGAGAACGTTTTTCCCCTGCATACGCTGATACCGTGCAATGACGTCGGCTATCGTGTAGTTGCGCACATGCCCCATATGCAATTTACCACTGGGGTAGGGAAACATAGCCAGGCAGTAAAATTTCTCAAGCGTACTGTCTGGAGTGGCTTTATAAGTCTCTTCGGTCGCCCAGCGTTTCTGGGCAGCAAGCTCGATTTGCTGGGGACTGTATTCCTGATTCATAGGGGCTCTATCTGCTTGCCCCATCGTTTGATTGGGGACATTGGTTCTCAAAGGTTCAAGTGTACCAGTCTGAGAGAGGGCTTGGGGTGGTCAACGTGGTCTGCGATAGCCCGCAGCAGCGATGAATAAGCCACAAAAAACCAAAGTGGGTGCACTTCCCAGCCACATGATGGGAGTTAAGCCTGTTTTCGGCTGTACCACTCCGGTAATGACGTGTTCTTCAAATTGTGGCGCGGTAACGACGGGCTCGCCCCTGTGATCTATTATCGCTGACACACCATTATTAGTGCCTCTTAAAAGCGGCCTGCCAGTCTCGAGCGCCCTAAAACGCGCCATTTGCAGATGTTGTAAAGGCCCCATGGAGTGACCGAACCAACTGTCGTTGCTGACGGTAATCAGAATTTCTGAGGTGCGTGCACCCTGCCAGACGAAGTCGGGATAGACCACTTCATAACAGATAAAGGATGCCACACGTAAAGCTCCGGCCGACAAGATTGGCGGAACATCGGGCCCAGAAATGAAATTGGACATGGGTAAATCAAAAAATTGAATTAAGCCCCGTAAGCTATCCTCAAAAGGTACGTACTCTCCAAAAGGCACCAGCTTTTGTTTGCGGTACTCACCGTTTCCCTGACCTAAAGCAATAATACTGTTATAGCTGCCTTGTTCGTCACGGGTGGGAATGCCGGTAATCAATGTGGTTTCTGTTTCCTCGGCTGCGGCAGAAACCTGATTCAGGTAGTCGTTGATGCGGTCGCGGTAGCCGGGCAGTGCAGATTCAGGCCACAGTACGAGGTCAACCGTTTCGAAATGGGGTAAAGAGCGGTTTATGTATTGCTGTTGGATTGCGCGAAAATAGCGACGGTTCCATTTTTTTTCTAGAGAAATATTGGGCTGATAAATGGCGGTAGTCACAGGGGCGGCACTGTCCTGAGTCCACTGGATGGCACTTAGGGGCAAGCCCATTAGAATTACAAGGGCCCAAATTGAAGTTGCTGCCCATTTGCTGCGGCGCCCGCTGTGCCGAGTGAACGCCCAAGAGCCAACGGCGGCTGAGAGTCCCACAATAATAAAGCTCAGCCCATAAACACCAATCACCGGCGCCCAACCGGCCGCCGGGGTGTCGAGAGCAATGTACCCCGCATAGAGCCAGGGAAAACCAGTCAGAAGCCAGCTGCGCACCCATTCGAACAAGACCCAGATTGCCGCAAAAAGTGCGGGCTCAGGGTTTTCACAATCGCCAATGCAGTAGCGGTATAGCGCCATTTGAAGCCCAGTGAGTAGGGCGAGTCCCAAGCAAAAGGCCGCGGTGAGGGCCCCGGCTAATGGCGGTGGCGCTTGACCATAAACATTGATGCTGACATAGACCCAGGAGACGCCACCACCAAAGAGGCCGACACCGTAGAGCCAGCCGGTGACAAAGGCAGAGTGATTTGATGGGCGATGGATGAGATACAACAAGGCAGCAATGCTGAACAATGTTGCCGGCCAAGCTGACAGAGGTGCCAGGCCCGGTATGAAGAGGGCGCCTGCGATGATCGGCAGCATACTGCTAGCTAGAGCTTTAACTCTAGACGTCACGTTAATCAGTCAGCAGCGTCATGGGGCGGTGTTACTCGGAGGCTAAGCAAGCGACGCTGATCTGCGTTGACGACTTTGAACTCGAAGCGCTCTAGGTGGGTCGTCTCGCTGCGGGTAGGCATGTGTCCAAAGGCGTTAACTACGAGGCCACCAATCGTATCGAATTCTTCGTTGCTAAAGGTCACGCCGAAGTGCTCATTGAAGTCCTCAATCGGCGTTTGGGCCTTCACGAAAAACTCAGTCGGACTTATTTTTCGGATATCCCGGCCTTCATCGACGTCTGTCTCGTCTTCAATTTCACCGACGATTTCTTCCAGCACGTCTTCAATGGTCACTAGGCCAGCGACTCCTCCGTACTCGTCGATTACGATGGCCATGTGGTTTCGATTTTGCCGGAATTCGCGGAGTAGAACATTCAGGCGTTTGCTTTCAGGGACCACTACTGCAGGTCGCAACAGGCTGCGCAGATCAAATTCTGGCTCGCGCTCCAAAACCAAGGGTAGTAGATCTTTAGCCAATAAAATGCCGATTACGTTATCGAGGTTGTCATCGATAACGGGAAAGCGCGAGTGGGCGGCATGGATGATTTGGGGCAGAGCTTCATCAAGATCAGCATCGATTTTAATGACGGTCATCTGCGCACGGGGGATCATGATGTCCCGCACCTGCATGTCACTGACTGACAGGGCGCCTTCCATAATGGTTTTCGCGTCGTCATCAATCAGCTCGTTGTCAACGGCAAGCTCGAGCAAGCCCTCTAGATCAGCACGATTTTGGGGGGTCCCAGAAAGAAACTGTGTTAACCGTTCAACCCAGCTGCGCTCATCACTTTCGGGGGTGTGTAGGTCGTTCACGGAAGTTCAGCTCGCGGGTTTTCAGCGCCGAAAAGATACGGGTTAGGGTAGCCGAATTGCTGCAAAATTTGGGTTTCTAGAGCTTCCATATCTTGAGCCGTATCGTCTGAATCGTGATCATAGCCCAATAAATGAAGGACCCCATGTACGGTCAGATGGGCCCAGTGACAGATGGGAGTTTTGCCCTGTTCCTGGGCCTCCTGCCATACCAGGGGGCTGCAAATAACGATATCTCCCAGTAGTTCGCAACCGACATCGGTCGGGATTTCAGCGGGAAAAGAAAGCACGTTTGTGGGACCGGAGCGATGACGAAAGCGCTGATTCAGCTGGCTCATTTCGTCGGTGTTACTGATGCGGATACTCAGCTCTGGTCGGGCGTTTGAAGTTGTCTCTAGCGCACGGCAGGTTGCATTAACCCACCGTTCAAAGCTCTCGTCTTCGGGAGCCTCGATGTCGTCGTCGCGCTCGATGTGGAGTACGGGGGTCATGGTTCCCTACGCTCTAGCTTGGGGCTCCTAGCCTCAAATTCGTCATAGGCTGAAACCACTCTTTGTACGAGGGGATGGCGCACGACGTCTTTATTGGCAAACCAAGTAAATGTGATGCCCTCGACACCTTCTAAAACTTGCGTGGCGTGGGTGAGTCCAGATTGTTGGCCCTTTGGTAGGTCAATTTGTGTGGCATCACCGGTGATGACGGCGGTTGAGCCAAACCCAATGCGGGTTAAGAACATCTTCATTTGTTCTCGGGTTGTATTTTGTGCCTCATCTAAAATGATGAAGGCATTGTTGAGGGTGCGCCCACGCATAAAGGCTAGAGGCGCCACTTCAATGATATTGCGCTCTATATATTTAGTGACGGTCTCAAATCCCAGCATTTCATAGAGTGCGTCGTAAAGCGGACGGAGATAAGGGTCCACTTTTTGGCTGAGGTCGCCAGGAAGAAAACCCAACCTCTCGCCGGCTTCTACCGCGGGCCGCACCAGTAAAATACGGCGCACTTGCTCGTCTAGAAGTGCCTGCACGGCGCAAGCGACACCCAAATACGTTTTCCCTGTGCCGGCAGGACCAATACCAAAGTTGATGTCGTGCCGCTGAAGTGCCCGGACGTAAGATTGCTGATTTTTACCCCTAGGCTTAATGGATGTCCGCTTGGTCCGAATGACGGTGATGGGTTCGACATCGCTGCTGGGGTTTTGCTGACGGTGGTGTGCTAGATGCTCGAGATCGGCTTGCTGCAGGTGCAAATGAACGCTTTCTGGGCTGATACCGATGCCCTGACATGCCTCACTGTATAAGGTTTCTAGCAGTGCAACCGTTATCGAAACAGCGTCGGCGTTTCCCGAGACGGTGAAGTGATTGCTGCGATTGCGTATCACGACACTCAGTCGCTCTTCCAGTTGACGCAAATGCGCATCCAACTGTCCGCACAGTGCGGCCAGGTGACGGGCATCATTAGGTTCGAGTGTAATGCTGAGTTGTGAGGCCGACTCCGTGGTGTCGCCGGGATCGGGGGCTGCGCTAATGGTATCCAACGCCTGTTTGTTCGCTCTTTTCGCAACTGGGAGAGAGAAGATACAGACCTTATCGTGGGAGTCAACTGCCTTTAATAGGTCAGACAAGCTGCGGGAGTAACTGACCTCTCAGTGAGTTGGGCAAAGCTTCGACAATCTTTACGTCGGCGAATTGACCAATAAGCCCACTGTCATCGCAGCTGAAGTTGACCACTCGGTTATTCTCCGTGCGCCCAGCGAGTTGTCCGGGATCCTTTTTAGACACTCCGGTCACCAAGATACGCTGCTCACTTCCCACCATGGCGACCCCAATAGCGGCGGCTTGCTGGGCGATTCTTCCTTGCAGGATTTTCAAGCGCTGTTTTTTTGTCTCCATGGTGGTTTCGTCTGAAAGATCGGCTGCAGGTGTTCCGGGGCGGGCGCTATAAATAAAACTAAACGAGCTATCGAACCCCACCTCTTCAATGAGCTTCATTGTTGCAGCAAAGTCCTTCTCATCTTCACCAGGAAAACCGATGATGAAGTCTGAGGACAAAGAAATGTTGGGACGAATCCGGCGCAGGGCTCTTATTTTCGCTTTGTACTCCAACGCCGTGTGGCCTCGCTTCATGGCCATTAACGTGCGATCCGAGCCGCTTTGTACCGGCAGGTGTAAGTGGTCCACCAGTGCTGGAATATCCGCGTAGCACTGAATCAGGGCGTCAGAAAACTCTACAGGGTGTGAGGTCGTGTAGCGAATGCGTTCTATGCCCGGCACTAAATTCACCAGGTGGAGGAGCTCTGCGAAATCGACATTGTCGCCCAAGTGGTTAGGCCCTCTGTAGGCATTCACATTTTGCCCAAGCAGATTGACCTCTCTCACACCGCCATTGGCGAGTGAGGCAATCTCGGCAATGACATCGTCGACCGGGCGGGAAACCTCCTCGCCACGGGTGTAGGGCACTACGCAAAACGTACAATATTTGCTGCAGCCCTCCATAATGGAAACGAAGGCGCTAGGGCCGTCTACTCGGGGCTCTGGAAGCCGGTCAAATTTTTCTATCTCGGGGAAGCTGACGTCAACAACAACGGGGGTGCCGTCCCTTGAAGCATCAATCATCTCGGGAAGACGGTGCAGGGTTTGTGGTCCAAAAATCAAATCGACAAAGGGTGCGCGTTTACTGATCTCAGCACCCTCCTGACTTGCAACACAGCCACCGACACCAATGATTAAGTCGGGCTTGGCCTCCTTCAGAGGCCGCCAACGCCCCAATTGATGAAAAACCTTTTCCTGAGCCTTTTCGCGGATTGAGCAGGTGTTTAGCAACAGAACGTCGGCTTCCTCCACCTGATCGGTCATTGTTAGCCCGTGGCTTTCTCCCAACAGGTCGGCCATACGAGCAGAATCGTATTCATTCATCTGGCAGCCGTGGGTTTGTACGAACAGTTTTTTCTGAGGTGGCGTTGTCAAAAAGGTGGTCTCACTTGCGATAGATAGAGCGGATGATGGGAAGTATACCGTTAAGAAACCACCTGTGCGCGAGAATCCACTGGCGGATAACCTCAGAAGTGGTACCATTCCCGCCCTTTTTTTCTTAACCGCGTCCAATGCCCATGACAACTCAACCCGTCTACAAGGTTATTTTCCAAAACGGAGGCCAAGTCTTTGAGGTCTTCGCGAGACAAATATTCCAGAGCGACATGTGGGGTTTTATTGAGGTTGAAGAGCTGGTGTTTGGTGAGCGGTCAGCCGTCCTCGTTGACCCCTCGGAAGAGAAGTTAAAGAACGAGTTTTCGGGCGTGAAGCGCAGTTATATTCCGCTGCACTCAGTTATTCGCATCGATGAGGTAGAGAAGGAAGGCACGGTTCGCGTATCTGAGGCATCTGCTACTGGGGCGAAAATTTCCCATCTGCCGTTTAACGGCATGCCGTCTGCTCCATCAGGGGGCGATGACTGACTCGCCTTGCGCCCTTGAATTACGGGCTGCTTACCACCACATCTTGGATGAGCGTAAAAGAATGCCAAGTGACGAGGTAAGCTGTAATGAGCAGCGAAGACGATCATAGTTCAGACAAACCAGACACCACCGATGGCCACGGCTTTCTCGAGGGCGTGTCGGCGCACTACGAGTTGGGAGCCAGTGATGTCGTAGCAGAACAGGCATCGACCCCAGCAGTCGCCGCGGACGTGTTGCCCGAAACGCTAGTGCTACTCCCGCTGCCCGGGCGCCCTTTTTTCCCCGGTCAGGTGCAGCCGATTGGTCTCAATCTAGATCAGTGGCAAAAAACACTGGCAGCCATATCTGAGCAGGGCAAAGGATTGCTGGGGTTAGCTTTTGTCGGTGATGTGAATCCAATAGACGTCGTCAGCAGCGATTTTCCAGACATGGGCTGCGTTGTAAGACTTCATCAACCTCAAGGGCAGGCTGAGAATTCTGGGCAATTCCTAGCTCAGGGTATTAAACGGTTTCGTATTGTTCGCTGGCTACGCGCGGACGGTCCGTTTATTGCCCAGGTTGAGTACCCGCGCTCCAAAGGTGAGCGTGATAGCGATGAGGTTAAGGCCTACGCAATGGCAATTATTGCTGCCATTAAAGAGCTGTTACCGCTGAATCCTCTTTATTCCCAAGAGCTCAAGCAATACCTAGGCAATTTCAATCCGAATCAGCCGAGTCTGTTGGCAGACTTTGCCGCAGCTATGACGACAGCTTCCGGGGAACAACTGCAAGACATCCTGCAGACTCTGCCTCTGGCTACGCGTATGAATCAAGTGCTGGAGTTGCTGCGACGAGAAAAAGAAGTTGCTGAGCTTCAAGGAGAAATTAGTCGAGAGGTCAATGCAAAAGCCTCCGACAACCAACGCGAGTTTTTTCTTAAAGAGCAAATGAAGGTGATCCAGCGAGAGCTGGGAATTTCCAAAGATGATAAAACATCGGATGCTGAAAAATTCGCTGAGCGCATGTCGACACGCAATCCTCCGGATCACGTGTCCGCGCGTTTTTCAGAGGAATTAGACAAGCTTAAGGTGTTGGAATCAGGTTCACCTGAGTATGCCGTGACACGAAATTACCTCGATTGGATCAGTTCCGTGCCGTGGGGTGTGTTTTCAGATGACAACTTGAATTTAGAACATGCTCGCAGTGAGCTTGATCGGCACCACGATGGCCTAGGTGATGTTAAGCAGCGTATTACCGAGTTTTTAGCTGTGGGCAACTTCAAGGGCACCATTGATGGTTCCATATTATTGCTTGTCGGCCCGCCTGGGGTCGGTAAAACCAGTATCGGTAAATCTGTTGCTGACGCTTTAGGCCGAAAATTTTTCCGATTTAGTTTGGGCGGTATTCGTGATGAAGCCGAGATCAAAGGGCACCGTAGAACCTACATTGGTGCGATGCCGGGTAAGCTGGTTCAGGCTTTAAAAGACGTCGATGTCGCGAATCCGGTAATCATGCTTGATGAAATCGACAAGGTGGGACGCTCTTATCAGGGCGATCCGGCCTCGGCACTTCTGGAGGTACTGGACCCAGAGCAGAACACCGAATTTCTCGACCACTATCTCGATTTACGGGTTGACCTTTCACGCGTGCTTTTTATCGCCACGGCTAATCAGCTAGACACCATTCCTCCGGCGCTTTTAGATCGTATGGAGACAATTCGTCTTTCGGGCTATATCGCTGAGGAAAAGCTAGACATTGCCCGTAACCATTTATGGCCAAAATTACTACTCAGGCACGGGGCGAAACCCTCTCAGATACGCATTAATGACGCGGCGCTTCGCTTGGTCATTGACGGCTACTGCCGTGAGGCGGGTGTGCGTCAGTTGGAAAAACACCTGGCGGCCCTAATAAGAAAGGCGATTGTGCAGCTTGTTGACGGTGATGCTTCCCGTGTTCGACTGGGCAAAAAGGACATAGCGGGCTTGCTTGGTCAACCTCGCTACCGCAATGAACGACCCTTGCGAGGTAAAGGCGTCGTGACTGGCTTGGCTTGGACCGCGCACGGCGGTGTCACTCTCGCAATCGAGTCGAGCAGAATTCATACCTTAAATCGTGGTTTCAAGCTCACTGGGCAACTGGGTGAGGTGATGAAGGAAAGTGCAGAAATCGCTTACAGCTATTGCGTTGCCCATCTGGCTGATTTTGGCTGTGCTGAGGATTTTTTTGATACATCGATGGTTCATTTGCACGTGCCTGAGGGCGCTACCCCAAAAGACGGGCCCAGTGCAGGTATTACGATGGCGGCAGCACTCATATCCCTTGCGCGAGGTCAGCGGATAAAGCGTCCGCTAGCCATGACGGGCGAATTGACATTGACTGGGCAAGTGCTCCCGGTGGGTGGCATCCGAGAAAAAATGGTGGCGGCTCGCCGAGCTCAAATATCAGAGGTCGTATTGCCTTCTGCTAATCGCGGTGACTACGAGGAGTTACCCGATTATTTGACCTCAGGTATGACGGCACACTTTGTCGGCAGTTTTGATGAGGTGTTTGAAATTGTGTTTGCTGGGGCTGTGCCCAAACGCCCTCTACACTGAGGGAGGGTTGTCAGGGTGCGTTGGCTGTGAGAATTGCTCTAATAGGCGCAGGATGGCCCTCGGCGGTTAAGCTTGGGTCGCTGTTATCAAGGAATTTCTCGAGAGAGTGAAAGGTCATCCAAGGTGTTGTTCGCTGTTCGTTTGTGGTGGTCGTGTTGATGTCCACTATGTCTGCGTTTTTAAATCCGACCTTTTCTAGCCAGCCGCGCAGCGTCACGGGACTGGGCAGACACCAGACATTACCCATTTTGGCGTAGCGATTTGGGGGCACGAATACCGTGTTGGGACCGCCCTCAACCACCAGTGTTTCCAAAATCAATTGACCGCCGGGCCGCAGCGTATTTCGAAGATCGATCAGATGGTCTAGCGGTGATCGGCGGTGGTACAAAACCCCCATAGAAAAGGTCGTATCGAAGGCGCGAAGTTGCGACGGCATTTGTTCTAAGGTAAGTGGAAAAATATTGATGTTGGGTTGCTGTAAGTAATGCTGCACAGCGCGAAATTGCAGATTTGAGAGGGGGCTTGGATCGATTCCGATGACTTCCTCCGCGTTAGCTCCAAGCATTCGCCAGCTGTGGTAACCGCTGCCACATCCCACGTCTAGCACTCGTCGCTGTGCAAGATCTTCCAGAGCGCCCTCAAGGCGGTTCCATTTCCAGTCAGAGCGCCACTCAGTATCAACGTGACAACCAAAAAGTTCGAAGGGACCTTTACGCCAAGGGTGCAAACCTTGCAACGCTGCAGTAAGTTGGTCGCGCTCACTGTTTGTGACAGCCCCCGTGCACCCCACTCGATCTGTAGACATAGTGATCGCGTCTACCTTAAGTTTTGGCAGCGTTGATAGAGCTTGGAGCCAACGAGGGATATCGCCATAGCGGGCGCTTGAGAAGCCTTGGGCAAGCTGCGTTGGCAAAACCGCAAGCCATGGCTCCAGCGGCGTTCCCTCCCAGCGTCCCCTTAGCTGCTCCAGCTCCTGCGCTATGAGCTCTCTCATTTTTGGTTTGTCCCTGCGAAAAACCGCAAGTCTAATACTTGAACGGGCTGTTTGGCGGTAAAGCTTTTGGTATTTCGTGTTGTCACAGCAGGCCGGGGGAGATCTGGTTGCAAACCAGAGGCCTGATTCCTACTTACACGAGGCTAATTTAGGTCTGTTATCTCTCTGAATTCAATAGATCACCAGCTGTGTTTTTGCTCGCCGGTATATAAAGGCTTAACCAAACTTCCAAAAGGGGCCCCTGTCCCGTGCATTTGTCTATGGATCTCGAGGATATCAACCGGCGGTTGGCAGCGAGGTTGCTGCTGATCCATAATCCATCACCGCTCGCTAATGAATCTTGAGAAATCGTTATGTTTGAAGAATTACCCCTATTGCCGCCAGATTCTATACTCGGCCTGGCTGCAGAGTGCCGAGCTGACCCAAACCCCGACAAGGTAGACCTGACTATCGGTATCTACATGGACGAGTCAGGAAATTGCCCCGTCTTTAACGCAGTTCGCCTGGCGCAGCGCCAACTTGTCGATGAGGAACAGACGAAGTCCTATATTCCCCCTCAAGGGGATCCTCAATTCATCGAAGGCTTGGTTGAGCTGGTTGTAGGCAGTGATGCGCTGGGAGTTCGGTCAGGCAATGTAGGGGCGGTTCAGGCGCCCGGTGGATGCGGCGCCGTTCGNNAAAGTTTGGGTGAGTGATCCTACCTGGCCAGTGCATGTGCCACTGATTACCAGCAGTGGGTTGGAGTTGGGCCAATACCGATACTACGACCCTGCGACCCACGGTGTGGATTTCGCCGCCATGACCGATGATCTCGCTGCTGCGGGGACGGGGGATATTGTTCTGCTGCATGGCTGTTGTCACAACCCCAGTGGCGCGGACCTTACACCTGAGCAATGGCGCGAGATTGCTGGCATGGCCGCGAGTCAGGGTTTTACCCCTATGGTGGATTTGGCGTATCAAGGGTTTGGTGAAGGTCTTGATACCGACGTCTACGGTTTGCGTTGCCTAATAGAACAGGTTCCGGAGGTGGTCGTAGCAGCCTCGTTGTCAAAAAACATGGGCTTGTATCGAGAGCGCACTGGAATGGCTATTTTTGTGGGTCCCAACAGCCGCACGGCCGAGGCTACTGTCAGTCAGGCAAAAGCGGCAGC
>ENA-UZXB01002188-UZXB01002188.1-metagenome-genome-assembly--contig:-Day-2-1m-contig-2188_pt1 | contig 13951 bp, 10 predicted proteins | sample MGYA00260339_ERZ794899 | MGnify/ENA metagenome assembly ERZ794899 | reverse complement strand
TCTACACCAAAGTTTTACTTGAATGATGGAACTGGTAATTTTACAGTTTCAAAAGCGAATTTAATTGAAAGTGCAACATTTCTTCAAGCTGAAGAATGTACAGATATGGCGTTTACTTATATCGATCTGTTCGACTTTAATAATGATGGTTACTTAGATTTAATTGCAGGATACTCTGACGGGAATACTGTTGATGGAAGCTTAAAAGAAATGTATGATAGCATTGGTTATAATGCTGATTTTCTGTACATCATGTATGGTGATGGCTCTGGAGATTTTTCATTACAAAATTCATTTACCTACGATTTTACCACGCCCGAGCTAGAAAATTGTGACGATTGTATAGCAATCCTCTTAGGAGGTAACTTTATAGATTATAACAATGATGGTTTTTATGATTTAGTAACGGTAAGCACCTATAATTACGCAGGGATAGGTATAAATATTTTAAAGAATATAAATGGAACTGATTTTGTTGATGTTACAAATGATATCGTGACAGATCCCGTGCAATTATATACTGAATCTAACGGGCCTTTTACATCTCTAAAAATCGGAGATTTAGGTATTTTTTATGAAGTAAGAATCCTAGATATTGATAATGATGGTGATTTTGATATAATGCCTCAATTTACGCCAACCGTAAATGAGAATAGTACAACCAAGACAGCTTATTGGAAAAATGAGGGAGGTGTTTTTACCCTCAGAAAATTTGACGACCCAATATCTGATATAAGCATACATAATGTTGTTAATAACTGGTTTTCTAACAACTCTTCTGTTTTAAATACTTACGGCAACATCGAAGACTGGGATGTCAGTAAAGTTACAAACATGTATCAATTGTTTCATCCATGGACAGATTTTGACGAAGACATTAGTAATTGGGATATTAGCAATGCTACCAATATGTCTATGATTTTTCACAGTTCTGGTCTCTCTACTACAAACTATGATAAAATACTAACTGGATGGGCACAACAACCTGTTAAACCCAATGTTGAGTTAGGTGCAGGCACCATTCATTATTGTAATAGCGGTGCTGCCAGGGAAAGCTTAATAAATAATCATAACTGGAATATTGTAGATCTTGGTTTAGATTGCTCTACTGCCACTGCAAACGACCAAAACGAATTAGACATTTCAATGTATCCAAATCCTGCTTCAGATATCGTATACATAGACGGTAATTATTCTCAATTAAAAGTTGTTGTTTATGATATTCTTGGAAAGCAAGTAATGAACAAGCCTATTAAAAATAGTATAAATATTAGCCAGTTAGAAAAAGGAGTTTACGTGCTGCAACTTTCGGATGGCACTAAACGAAATACACAAAGAATTATAAAATATTAAACAAAACACTACAAGACATTAATTAAAACATAATCTATACAGAAGCGCAGGTTTTTTTTTACATTAAACATATTTTTATTTATGCTTATTGTAACTATTTTAATCCCCCTAATGACTTTATTAATTAGAATAAAACACCTTTATGAAAAAAATTACATTATTATTTATGATGATACTATCTACAGTATCATATTCTCAAACAGCAATAACAGACGCTAATTTTCAAAATGCAATAAACACTTGTTTATCTACTAACCCAGAAGATGGACTATGTACAAATAGTGAATACGGTGCAATGCCTACTTGGGACGTTAGCCAAGTAACAAGTATGTATGAGGCGTTTAGAGGTAAAGCTACTTTCAATGCAGATATAAGTTCTTGGGATGTGAGTAGTGTGACAGACATGAGATTTATGTTTGCGATCGCATCTTCTTTCAATCAGGATATCGGCGATTGGAATGTTAGCAGTGTGACCAATATGGGATATATGTTTTATGATACAGATAATTTCAATCAGGATATCGGCGATTGGGATGTGAGTAATGTGACTGAGATGGTTAGGATGTTTAATTATAGTTCATCTTTCAATCAAGATATATCGGGTTGGTGTGTTACTAATGTTGGACAAGAGCCAGTGGGTTTTAGTTCTGCCAGCGTATTGTCTGAAAGTAACGAGCCAGCATGGGGTACTTGTCCATTTACAGATTCAACAATTCAAAGAGCAGTAGAGATGTGGGTTTCTTACCCCTCCTTAGCCACAACTACCTATGGCGATATCTCTACCTGGGATGTGAGTAGAGTTACTAATATGAGAGGACTGTTTTCAAATGCAGATAATTTTAATGAAGACATTAGTGCTTGGGATGTGAGTAGAGTTACTAATATGAATGGTATGTTTTCAGACGCATCCGTATTTAATCAAGATATTGGTTCTTGGGATGTTAGCAGTGTAACTTCTATGGGTGGGTTGTTTAAAGGAGCATCTGTATTTAATCAAGATATTGGTTCTTGGGATGTAAGTAATGTTACTGATATGAGTTATATGTTTGCTGATGCTGTTCAATTTAAAAAAGATATTGGTTCTTGGGATGTGAGTAATGTTACTGATATGAGTTATATGTTTGAAGGTGCATTTGCTTTTAACCAAGATATAGACTCTTGGGATGTGAGTAAAGTTACTAATATGAATGGTATGTTTTCTCGATCACCCTTTAATCAAGATATTGGTTCTTGGGATGTGAGTAGTGTTACTGATATGGATTATATGTTTTATAATGCAGTATTGTTTAATAAAAATATTTGGAACTGGCAATTAAACAGTGGAGCGGTGAGTGTTACGGACATGTTTTATGGTGCAACGAATGCTCTGACGTTCGGATACACTGCAACTCCTTCCATAACACAAGATAGTAATGGAATTTGGAGACTTTCAGATGTTACTCCCCCAAATCTGTTTAAACCAACAACAAAAGCTGAATTACAAGCAGCTGTGAACGGTTGGATTAATGGGACAATTACCGCAGATAGTCCAGTACCACCCGGACAAGGCTCAGGAACTTATGGAGCAATGAATACTTGGGATGTTTCTTTAATTACAGATATGAGTTCTTTATTTGATGGTAAACAAAATTTTAATGAGGATATTTCAAATTGGAATGTAAGTAGTGTTACTAATATGACATATATGTTTCGTTATTCATCCTCATTTAACCAAGATATTGGTGGTTGGAATGTAAGGAGCGTTACTAAAATGTCGAATATGTTCCAAGGTGCATCCTCATTCAATCAAGATATAAGTTCTTGGAATGTGAGCAGTGTAACTACTATGCGTGATATGTTTGCAGCAGCAACATCCTTTAATCAAGATATAGGTTCTTGGAATGTTTCCAATGTGGATGATACCGCTGGTATGTTTAATGGAGCGTCATCCTTTAACCAAGATATTAGTGGATGGGATGTAAATAAAGTAACCAATATGATCTATATGTTTTATGGAGCATCAGCCTTTAATCAAGATATTGGTTCTTGGGATGTGACTAATGTAACTGATATGACTTATATGTTTTATGCAACACCTTTCAATCAGGATATTTCTGGCTGGTGCGTTACAAATATTACCTCAGAACCATCTAATTTTAGTACCAATTCAGCATTGGCTGAAAGTAATAAACCAGTTTGGGGTACTTGTACTTCAAAAACCCCAATTACAGATACTAATTTTCAAGACGCTATTAATACATGTTTAACTGCCAATCCAGTAGATGGTTTGTGTTCAAATAGTGAATATGGAGCAATGCCAGATTGGGATGTGAGTAATGTGACTGATATGAGTAATGCGTTTAGAGATAAAGCCGCTTTCAATGCAGATATATCTAATTGGAATGTTAGCAGTGTGACCAATATGGGATATATGTTTTATGATACAGATAATTTCAATCAGGATATCGGCGATTGGGATGTGAGTAATGTGCTTACAATGCAAAGTATGTTCTTAAGGGCATTATCTTTCAATGCAGATATATCTAATTGGGATGTTAGTAATGTGACTGCTATGAGTGCTATGTTTTACACAACACCTTTCAATCAAGATATCGGCTCTTGGAATGTGAGTAATGTAACTAATATGGGATCTATGTTTAGTAGTGCAATATCTTTCAATAAAGATATAAGTTCTTGGGATGTGAGTAATGTGACTGATATGACTTATATGTTTTCAGGCGCATCCGTATTTAATCAAGATATTGGTTCTTGGGATGTGAGTAATGTTACAGATATGAATGATATGTTTTATGCAACATCTTTCAATCAGGATATTTCTGGCTGGTGTGTTACAAATATTACCTCAGAACCAAATCGTTTTAGTGCCAACTCATCATTGTCTGAAAATAATAAACCTGTTTGGGGTACTTGTCCATCTTCTAAACCTACAACCAATGCACCGATACCCATTGCAAGAGGTGCTAATAACGTAATTTCAGTTTACAGTGATTCATATACAAATATAAACGTAACGAAATATAACCCAGACTGGGGGCAAACAGGCTCGGTAAATTCTGCTTATGACCCAACAGGAGAGGGTTCAAATACAGTTTTAGAATATTCAAACTTTAATTACCAAGGAACTGAATTTGATGCTATTGATGCTTCAGCAATGGAATTTGTACATATTGATATTTGGACAGAAGATGCCACAAATGTGAGCTTTAGTCCAATAAACAATGGTACAGGAGTTGTAGAAATTTTAGTAAACGTTCCTTTGGTTAGCGGAGGTTGGAGTAGTGTAGATATTGCCAAAGCAGATTTCACAGGTATGACTTGGGATTCTTTATTTCAAATTAAATTCGATGGAAGTGTTGGTAACAATCCATCAACAATTTATATTGATAATGTGTACTTTTATAAAGTACCTACAATAACCGATACTAATTTTCAAGATGCTATAAACACTTGTTTAACCACTAATCCAGAGGATGGTTTATGTTCAGATAGTGAGTATGGGGCAATGCCAGATTGGGATGTGAGTAATGTGACTAGTATGCAACAAGCTTTTATAAATAAACAAGACTTCAATTCAGATATTAGTGGATGGAATGTGAGTAGTGTAACTACTATGCGTGATATGTTTGCAGCAGCAACATCCTTTAATCAAGATATAGGTTCTTGGAATGTTTCTAATGTAGATGATACCGCTGGTATGTTTAATGGAGCGTCATCCTTTAACCAAGATATTAGTGGATGGGATGTAAATAAAGTAACCAATATGATCTATATGTTTTATGGAGCATCAGCCTTTAATCAAGATATTGGTTCTTGGGATGTTAATAATGTTACTGATATGACTTATATGTTTTATGGAGCATCAGCCTTTAATCAAGATATTGGTTCTTGGGATGTTAATAATGTTACTGATATGACTTATATGTTTTATGCAACACCTTTTAATCAGGATATTTCTGGCTGGTGCGTTACAAATATTACCTCAGAACCATCTAATTTTAGTACCAATTCAGCATTGGCTGAAAGTAATAAACCAGTTTGGGGTACTTGTACAAAAACCCCAATTACAGATACTAATTTTCAAGAGGCTATTAATACATGTTTAACTACCAATCCAGTAGATGGTTTGTGTTCAAATAGTGAATATGGAGCAATGCCAGATTGGGATGTAAGTCAAATTACTTCAATGACTTTGGCATTTTATGATAAAGCAGAATTTAATGGAGATATTAGTTCTTGGGACGTAAGCAATGTAACTGATATGAGTTCAATGTTTTCTGCTGACAATTATGTATTTGTAACAGCATTTAATCAAGACATTGGTGGTTGGAATGTAAGTAATGTAACTAATATGATGTTTATGTTTGGTCGTTCTAGCTCGTTTAATCAGGATATTGGAGATTGGGATGTTGGAAATGTATTAAATATGTCTTATATGTTTTTGAGAGCGTCCTCGTTCAATCAAGATATTGGTCGTTGGAATACAGAGAATGTCAAAGAAATGAAGTCTATGTTCACAAGCGCCACATCATTTAATCAAAATATCAGTACTTGGGATGTTGGAAATGTGACCAATATGATGTCGATGTTTGGGGATGTTTCAGGACCATCACCGGTTCCTTACACTGGTGCTACATCATTCAATCAGGACATCAGTGCTTGGGATGTTAGTAACGTAACTGTTATGTCATTTATGTTTAACGAAGCTACCTCATTTAATCAAAATTTAGGTGCTTGGAATGTGAGTAATGTAGCTAATATGTCTCAAATGCTTAATTCTTCTGGGTTGTCTCAAGATAATTATGACTCAATGTTAATTAAATGGTCAGAGCAAGATGTTCAGTCTAATGTTCCATTAGGAGCTCGAGGAGTAAACTATTGCAGTGGAGAAGATGCAAGACAAAGTTTAATAGATAGTAAAAATTGGATAATAGAGGATGCTGGTTTAGATTGTTCTACTGCTAGTTTAGATGACCAAAATCAATTAGATATTTTAATCTATCCAAATCCTGCTTCAGATATAGTTTACATAGACGGTAATTATTCTCAATTAAAAGTTGTTGTTTATGATATTCTTGGAAAGCAAGTAATGAACAGGCCTATTAAAAATACTATTAATATTAGCCAGCTAGAAAAAGGTGTATATATACTGCAACTTTCGGACGGCAATAAACGAAATACACAAAGAATTATAAAATATTAAACAAGACATTACTTAAAACACAACCCTATAGAAATATAGGGGTTTTTTATTAGTATGATAATCTAACAAGTACTACAGTTGTTTATTTGAGTAAACAAATCTTATTTTGAGTAATAAATTTATTAAGTATTACAATAAAATGCTATACTTTTCGCATCAAAGCAACGTCGATTGCTTTTTCAAGTAAATTAGGCGCACTACCGGGGCCTATAATAAGAAGTTTTGAGCCAGTAGTTGGCTCTCCATTAAAAGGCCTTATGCTTATTTTACCGTCTGGGGTTCGCTCAAAATAAATGTACTCTTTTTTATTTTCTATTTGCGTACATCCCTTAATACGCATAATAGTCTTTGGCAGTGCATTACAAATATCATAAATGCAATTATAATTGGGTAATTGAGGAAGATCTGCCGAGCAAGAAGACCAGTGAGCTTTTAAATGCTCAAACTTTTTAAACTTATTTTTAGAAGGCAACAATTTAGGAATGAGCGTAACATCAACCTCATCTATACTTAATATTTCTGCTGTTGCGTTGTATGTATTTAATTCTTTGATAACAGCATTTTTTCTTTCTAGTGATATGTCTTCAGTATGGGTTAACACTAAAAGAGATGATACTTGAATTTGATTTATTTCTAATTCGTTGTGCTCTCCTCGTTTTTGCCAATTTTTGACATCAACCACTGAAATTTGGATGGGTGGTAAAAATCGTTCGTTTATCCCAACACCCAAAAAACTCATAAGAGCGCAGGCATCTGATGTACCATTGGCTTCAATAAGTGTTACTCCTTTTAATCGTGGTGGTATTCTATTTATAAAATCTCGTAATACATGAATTCCACTGCAACAAATACAACTACCACTTAAAGCCTTTAGTTGCTTTACATCTATTTGATCTAAAAATTGTTGCGCATCGAGACTAGCATTTTCATAATCATTAAGAATTACATAAGGATTCCAATTCTGATCAACATAATTATGTATCAACTTTTTTAGCAAAGTTGTTTTACCAGAACCTAAAAAACCAACAATAGTAATAATTGCCTCCATGATTTCTAATAATATTTTTACAAATATAATAAACGTTTACACTATAAAACTAGAACCGTTTTATTGTTTTAGTAGCATTCTTTATTAAAATATTTAATATTGGTTTTACGCCAAAAAACCTCATCTTACTATGCAGAGCAACAGCATATTCTATAATAATTTAAACTTTTCTTATATATTAGGGTCTAACTAATTAAATGAACAGAAATGAAAAATATTTTAAAATTATTCATACTTGTATTTATATTATCATGCAGTAAAAGTGAAGACACAAACGAACAGGACAGCACGAGCACGATCTGTTCTGGAGATTACTCAACTGCTGGAATATTAGTAGACATTGATGCAGAAATCTATAATGATGATGAATCTGTAAACGCATACAGCAAATACGCTTGGAGCTCAGATAACGATGATAGAGTTTTAAGTGGTAATGGAATTCCTAATCATCAAGTAGGTACTTTTCCAAGTGCTAACAATCCGAACACAATTACAGCGCAAAGTGTAAATAAAAGGTTTACCCTTTGTCCAGAGATAATAAATGAAAGTGGTATAGCGGTTGTTGGCCCTGCCCTAGCAATTGCCTATGCTTTAAACAGTGTTAAGTTTGATCCTGCAACAGCAGGTAGATGTAATGATGCTGGTGAATGTAGTTTGGCACAAGGAGAAGGGAACTGGAATATTGAGGCTTTGGGGCATGATACATTTAATTTTGGTGATGATATGAACCATGCACATGTGCAACCAAACGGGAGCTATCATTATCATGGAATGCCAGAATTATTAATAGAATTTTTAGGAAATACGCAAGGGATGACTTTGGTAGGATGGGCATCTGACGGATTTCCTGTATATGCCAGATATGGGTATACAGATGCAAATAATTTAGATAGCGGCATTAAGGAATTAATACCAAGTTATAGATTAAAATCAGAGCCAGACACAAATCGTCCAAATACGTTAACCGCAATTATTGGTGGGCCTTCTGGCGGAACAACCGGTCTAAGTACCCCTATTGAAATGGGAGCTTTTACCCAAGACTACGAATATGTTGAAGGTCTTGGAGATTTAGATGAGTGCAACGGCCGCTTCGGTGTCACACCAGAATTTCCTGAAGGCGTCTATTACTATGTGGTTACAGATGATTTTCCTTTTTTTACACGATGCTTAAAAGGTGATATTTAAAAAATATAAACGGTTAAATAATGATAGTATAACCGTTTTATTTATTATTTCGAAAATTGCATTCATTACTCCATGTTTGTACTGAAGACACCAAAGAAGAGAAGCTCATCATAATATCTTTTGAAGCAAACCTCAACCATTAAATTAAAATAAATATTACTCTTTCACACAACGGATACACGCGCCAACTTGGGATTGATTATAATCAACTTGTAAAACTTCGTCTTGCCAACGGTATGTCCTATAGTTTGAGTTTATAAGCCAATAATGGCCAACATTATTATAATCAAATAAACCGTCTACACTCAGCCACCCGGTATAATTTAAATTAAAGGCATCATCGACAATATTGTAAATTGGGAGCGTTTGTGAGTTGATGTCAGCGTAAGTTGGAAGTCTATATCCCAAGGGACATATTTGTTTGGCATTTGTGGTTACTAACTGATTATAGAAATATGAACCTTCAACAAAATAATATTTAGGGATTTCTTGTTCAAATTGATAATCCCATTGAGTAACTTGTGTCATGGGAGTGCCATCATTAAAACGGATAACTTTTAGATCTTCTGCCATCCATTCTTTGTTACCAATGATAACGGTCTGGTAAAAATTACCATCAATATCAGTGACTCCAGACCCTGCTTGAGATGGCGTAGTAAATTGATAATTATCACTAACATATTGCCCAACACCATAGTTGTTTCTCGCATAAGCTCCAAAGAAATAACGCACTGCTGGAAGTAGGTTATTGGCTGTACTATCAAAATTTCCTATTCCAGTGCCATCATTAGTAATAATTCTGTTTGGGTCTATATCAGCGTTTTCATAGTAGATAGCTTCAAATTGTGGTGAAACAATAATTCCACGTTCTGTTACAGGGCTGCCGCCATTGGCTAATATATTATTCCCCGTTATAGTTACAGAATTACCAGTAACATTTTCAGCCCTACCACTATAAACAACAGGAACACCTGCCGGAGTTGTAAACGTGTCCACCTCTGTATAACCAGTACCATTGGCATTGGTAGCGTAACCCTTTACGTAATAAGTGGTACTGGGTAAAAGGTTATAAAAATATGCATTGAACCAACTTGATGGACAATCTCCATTTTCACAGCTAGTATAAATATTTGTATAATCATCAAATGAAACGTTTTCATTATCACCAAGAATAACTCCGTTAACAGTTATTTGTGAACCTCCATCATCTATATAATCCCAATTTGCTGTACCAATTCTAACAATAGCACTAGTAGTTGTAACTTCTGAAATATTTATAATATCAATATCAGGAACCGTAGAAATGGTATTAAAATATTTAATATCACCATAAGCATAGCCTTTGTTATTTTTAGCAAAACCCCTAACAGAGTAGGGTGCATTTCTTTGAAGATTACCTATGTCTAAAGATCCCTCACCATTATTATTTATTCCTTGGTAGGTATCTATAGTTAAATCATAATCGGACCCGGTCCATATAATACCAGCTTCTAAAATAGGAGAGCCGTTGTTAGAAATACTGAGGCCCGAGGTTGCTGAGTTAGTACTAATATTGGTCACATCAAATGTAGTAACCACGGGTAATTGGTCTTCTGTAGTAAAGTTATAGGTATTACCATAAGCAGTGCCTCTGCTGTTGGTGGCATAGGCCCTGTAGTAGTAGTTAGAAATAGGCAAGAGGTTAGTCATGGTGCTATTAAAATTTTGAGCCCCTGGCCCTTCATTGGTTTTGGTATTAAGTGACACCCCAGGGTCAGGATCCAAACTCCAAACTAGGCCTTTAGCTGTAATACTATAACCATTGTCTGATTGAATGGTACCTCCAGAATAGGCCTCTGCAGCGCCATATTGCAAACCTAGATTAGTAGAAACCGTTGGAGTTGATTCCCCGTTTTGATTGCTAGAAACCTCCCAGTTGTTGCCATTCCAAACCAAAATATCGCCAACATTTTGTCCGTTGGGCAAACTGCCTGTTGATGACCCCGCATTTTCAGCATATAAGGCATAAGGAACGCTAAGCAGTTGTGTCGTACCCATGGCCACATAATTGTTAGCACCGTTTATGCTTAACTCAATTCCTAAGTAATAACTACCCAATGACCAATCCAATTCTAAAAAAGTTCCTGTTAAGGGAGTTCCCTTCCCTATTACAAGATTCACCTGTCCTAAATCATCCGTTGGCACATAGTGTGTTTCTGTAAAAATAGGGACTGCAGTTTGAGAGCCCTGAATAACATTAAACTTGAAATATACATTAGACTTTATAATCAACTCCCCAGCACTATTTCGAACCGTAGCTTGGTAATTAAACCCCTGTGGAGCTTGAGCTTGAAATTGTGTTAGTGATACTATGGCTAGGCATAATATGGCGTAGAACTTTTTCATTGCTTAATAATTTTATAAGAATTGGTTTTTTTGTCTTCTGTAATTACATTAATCAGATACGTCCCTGTGGGATATTTTTCTATATTGATAGGCTGCTGTTTGCACACTTGTTTTTGTAATAACACTTTACCTGTTAAATCAGAAATAAAGACTTTAAAAGAGTTACTGGAAGGATGTGTTATAAAAATCACTTCTTTGGTTGGGTTTGGATATACCTTTACGGAAAGATTGGTTGTTGGGGAAGCAATACTTAAAACCTCAAGATTAAGAGAAGGATAGTAGCCGTTGCCCAACTGAAAACTGCCATCTTCCGCTGTCATACCTCCTATAACAATCTCCCCAGCAGTGTAGCTTAGTTGGTTGTTGCCATTTGAAATAGTACCACCTAAAGGTGCTATTACTTCTTTAGAGATAGATTGAGCAGATAGCCCAGCAGATAACCCACCAAATAAAAACATTAAAATAATTAACTTTCTCACTAAAATATATTTTTAGATAAAACTATTGATACGATCTATTTATCAAACATTGCGCCAATAACTGGAGCTCCAAGTATTCCAGAAATACAGTATTTGTTTGTTAATGTTACCAACTCTGAAAACATTTTTTCTCTTTGTTGCCCCAATTCCATGTGTGCCATAGCTCCTTCAGGACCATTATATATTTCAGTAATTCCATAAAGAGTATTTCCTGTTTCACCACTATTTGGATCGAGTGGATTATTAAACTCAGGAGCCTTTAAAACAGCATAGGTTAAAACTAGAGGCTCCACTTTACCCTTAACATGGTGCGTTTCTCTCATGAATTTTTGATGGGTTTTCAAAAAAGCCTCCATTTTTTGAATAGAATCATTAGGTACTTTAAAAGCAATATGAAATCCTACAGATCCTACCTTAATTTTATCTTCTGTTTCACTGGCTGGTGCTTGCCCACATGAGGCAAATAATGAAATACTTACTAAAAATAAATAAATGTTTTTCATTTTTTATTGTTTTACGTTTCACAAATTAATAAGCTAAATATAAGAAAAAATTATGTGTTTACTTTTTTTTACAGATAGTAACAGCCTAACTATAAGTTTTATAACAAATAAAACATATCTACACTTTATAAATGTATAACCGTTTTTTATTATTGCGAGAATTGGATTCATTTCTCCAGATTTTTACTGAAGATACCAAAGAGGAAAACTTATTACAATATCTTTTGAAGCCAACCTCAACCATTAAATTAAGTTTACTTTCAGAACTTTTGAGAGTAGTTTTAAGAGAAAATAAAGCATAGTTGAGCAAGAACAAACATTGTACTCTTTTAGAAACTAAGAGGCTCTAAAAATTTTAGCAACAACCACAGCTTTTCTGAGAAATATGGCTTTTTGATTTTTTTATTTTACAAGAATACACAGGATATTTAGCAAGAAATATTTCTGCTATCATAACGTCAGAAACATAACTATCCCCTCCAAATTTATTTCTCAAATCAGCACCAAATTCTTCAATGGTATAAAGTTTGTCTTTAAGACCTAACGGGTTTTTATCATTTTCTTTCATAGTGCAAAGATAGCTAAAACCCGTTGATTTACATAACTGAATTTTGTAGGATTATTTGACTTTGGTTTCATAAACAGGCATAAATCAAATACCAATAGAATTTCAGATTGATGGTATTAAATAAAAAAACTTCTTTAGCAGTAAGTACTTTATTTGAAGTAATGAAAATATTTAATCCTTCATAAACTTAAAAGTAATTTGTTTTTGTTCGTCAATGATTTTTAATATGTATATACCCTTTGCCAATTGTTTTACATCTATTTCTTTAGAAATGGTTTGAGATAATACTAATTTTCCTAACACATTGTATACTGACACTTTCGACAAGGAGGATAATCCTTGAATAAATAATTTATTATTAGTTGGGTTTGGATAGATTGAAATGTCTAATTGGTTTTGGTCATCTATACTTGCAGTTGGACAAGTACCCCAAATGGGCCTTTTAGAACTTCCCATTGCAGACCCCAAACTAAACCTATCTGGCTTAGAACCAATATTTATAACGCACCAATTTGATAAATCTTGATTGAAAGAACTCGCATAAAAAAACATATAATACATATCAGTCACACTACTCACATCCCAATCTCCAATGTCTTGATTGAAAGAGGATGCCTCTAAAAACATATAATTCATATTGGTCACACTACTCACATCCCAAGCACCTATATCTTGATTGAAAGCAGATGCTCTCCTAAACATACTGCTCATATTAGTTACATTACTAACATCCCAATCGCCAATGTCTTGATTGAAAGCTGGGGCGTCAAAAAGCATACCATTCATATTAGTAACATTACTCACATCCCAACCTCCAATGTCTTGATTGAAAGCATTTGCGCCATTGAACATACCCACCATATTGGTCACACTACTCACATCCCAAGCACCTATATCTTGATTAAAGTTATACGCATCAGTAAATATAACTTTCATATCTGTCACACTACTAACATCCCAAGCACCTATATCTTGGTTAAAAGCATTTGCACTTTGAAACATATAACTCATATCAATCACATTACTCACATCCCAAGAACTTAAATCCCCATTGAATTTATTTTTGTAGACAAATGCCCTACTCATATCTGTTACTTGGCTTACATCCCAATTTGGCATTGCGCCATATTCACTATCTGAACACATACCATCTTCAGGATTAGTAGTTAAACAAGTATTTATAGCAGTTTGAAAATTAGCGTCTGTAATGGTTGTTTGAGAATATGATAC
>ENA-UZXB01007188-UZXB01007188.1-metagenome-genome-assembly--contig:-Day-2-1m-contig-7188_pt1 | contig 13991 bp, 12 predicted proteins | sample MGYA00260339_ERZ794899 | MGnify/ENA metagenome assembly ERZ794899 | reverse complement strand
CTGTCCATCTTCGCTATAAGCAAACATCATAGTTTCTCCCCAGAGTCTTTAGGTTCTACGAAGCTTCAGATTCGCACAAAGATTTTAATTAAGTCTCTTTTGGAGAGTCACTGATTTACCACACAGTATGGCTGGGTTGCGGTTAGATGAATGAGAACTCGCACCAGATTGTTGGTATCCTGGCTTTAAACTATCAGCAATGGGCCGGAAGCAGCACCACAAAAACTGGACCATTTAATGAATTATGCCATCAACCACACTCATGAGGAAGGTCCTCCACATTACGGAGCGAAAGCGGAAATCGAACGTACATCATTACTGCAAGTCGGATGACTTCAGGGCTAGTTTTAAAGTAGCGGAATGGGGAATGTTTTGTCTGGCAGTGATGTTAGGCGCCCGCCCTGCACGTTCCAAGCAAAGCAGCCATCCTCTACCACCTCAACAACATGGGTCTTACCGTGATACTCGCGCACAAAGCGGCTGCCGGGCTTAAAGGCGGGCCGCATAACATCGCGCATGCCGGCGCGGGTGAGCAAAACTAACCAACCCCAATTGAGCTTAGGCAACACTGATAATAGGTCGACGGTGCATGGTCTAATACCCTCGCCCCTTGGCTACACATGTCTCCGCTTTAGGTATTGGACTAAAGCAGTCATTTATTCAGATTGCCGCGTACCGCTAGCGATGTCGTCCATCATCAGGTTGGTATCATCATGATTTAGCCCGCCTTCTGGACTGTACACGAGATCACTCTCTGCACTACTGCAACAGTTGTCCGTCGTTACATTGGCTTGCGTGATCCGTTCGCACAGAAAGCGTGATGCGAAATTGTGTTCGAATTCACTGCCACTGTAAGAAGAACCATAGACATAATCAAATACGCAGCTGAAATCCTTTTGAGATATGATTTCTAACGAAGAAAATTAATAGAACGCCCGGCAAAAGTGAAAGAATAGTGACAGCCATAACCAAGCCGACATCTGTTTGAAAACCAAGCAGGCTCTCGATCGCCATCGATATCGGCTTGCCACCTGTTGAGGTCAAAATACGTGCGAGAACAACCTCAACCCATGAAAAAATAAAGCAGAAAAATGCAGCGACAGCTATGCCAGGTGCAATAATTGGAAGTAAGTACTTTATAAAAAATACAGGTGTTGAATATCCATCCAAAAAAGCGGTTTCGTCGAACTCTTTGGGCACGCTAGAAATAAAGTTTTCCAATATCCAGATGGTGACTGGGACATTGAACAGGCAATGTACCAAGGCGATGCCAATTGGATTGTTCAATAGGTTCAGCTTTGCGAATAACAGGAAAACTGGCAAGGATAAAACGACCGGCGGTGTGATGCGGAATACGAGCAACATCAGTAAAAAATGACGGTCACCTACAAACGAGAACCGAGAAATAGCATAGGCCGCAGGCAGTCCTGCCGCTAAGCAGATCAAAATATTTAGCACAACATAAGTCAAAGATGTCCACAAAGAACCGACCAGGTTCGCATCGTTAAAGAGGTTGCGATAGTTCAACAAAGTGAATGTGCCAACCACCATGTCATCCCGCGGCAACGTCGACATAAAGCTCAAAAGAACGGATTGCGCCAATGGAACCACCATTACAACTGCCAGCCCTATCACTAGAAGTGATTTGCACCCGTTCCAGATCATAATGAGCGCCGATCTTGCTTACGCGACAAGAGTTGAAGAAACCATGCCGACAGTAGAACGATCAGTAAATACAAAACGGATCGCGCCGCTGCTGGTCCATAGTCAAAAGCAGCGATATCCTCACCCAGCTCCAAGGACAGAAAAGATGTAGCATCGTCAGGGCCTCCAGCGTTGATCCCAAATGCTTCAGTATAGATCATCATACTGTCCATAACCCGCAGAATTAGTGCCATAGTAAGCACCCCATACAATTTGGGCAGTTGTATATATCGAAAAACGGCCCAGGTTCTTGCGCCATCTATTTTAGCAGCGAGATAGTAAGTCTCCGGGATGATAGATAAGCTTGAATGTGCAAGGATAGAGACAAGCCCAACCCAATGCCACGTATCCATTGCAATGATCAGGATCCAAGTGTGAAACGCTCTAAACTTGTAGTCAAAATTCCAGCCGACTAATTTAAATATTTGGCCCAATAAACCATAGTCCGCGTTGACAAACCCAAGCCAAATGCCAGGAATCATGTTCCAGGGGACTACCAGAGGAAGCGCCAAAATTATTAACATCATACCTTTTGCAAATGTATTTCGCGGGATCAAAAGTGCTATGGCTACGCCCAGTGGGAACTGAATAACCAACACAAGGGTTGTAAAAAGCAAACTACGCAAAAGCGCTTCATAAAATTCGGGTGCACCAACAAGAGCAGCGTACCATTCTGCGCCTACCCAAAACCGACTATCCAATGTGAAAATGTCAAAGAATGAATAATTGATCACTGCAATAAGCGGCACTAGCCCCACTAAAAACAAAAGTGATACCGCCGGGAAAACAAGCCACCAAGCTGTATTTCGGTGTTGTTTAATCACAGCTCCATTCCCTCGATGCCTCGCTGGCATGTGACACCCTCATGAACACACCTTCCACCAATTTGTATCAACTGCGCTAGCACCATCTGCGTGGATTCAGACGCATCCAATGATCCACCTCCCACAAGCAAGCGGTCAAGGTTAGCGAAATACATTTACACCAGTCTTCGCTAATTGAAATATAACTGAACTTACACTCGACGCTGGGCCAAGCGTGGCAACGATCTTGGTATTTCTATGAGCATTGGTCAAAAAGCTTCTCCTAATGAGCTTCTCGAAGAACCTGCGTAAGTTCATTCGCATCTAAGTTTACGCAATTTTTTAGTGACGAAGAGGCCATAACTGCACTCTGTGCTAAGGACTCCATTTGGTCTGTACGTACGCCCCAGTGTGATAAACGCGGCAAATCTTGCGCATCAACCCAACGGTCGAATCCAGAACAGGGATCAACCGGATCAGTTGGTTCGAACACCTGGGCGATTGCATTTTGGCAAAACTCAATATCCGATTGAATTCGGACAGTGCAAAACGGCGATTTAATGTTGGCGCGCATCACCGGGGTCAATAAGCGACCACACAATGCGCCATGTGGACCCGAACACGCTCCACCTAAAACTGAGGCAAGGCCATGCGCCGCACCTAACCCACCGTTAGCAAGAGCTAATCCACTTGAAAGGCTTCCAAATGCAAGTTGAGACCACGCGCCAGCATGGCCACTCTCAAGTACATCACGCAACGCCATAAGTGTTGATTTAATCGCAGGACCAGAAAATGCTTGCGTTAAAGGGGAAGAGTAAGCGGAGGTGTAGGCCTCAATATTTTGAACAACCGCATCAAGCCCAGAATACAATACAACTGACTTTGGCGCAGATAGCATAAGGGTGGGATCAACAAGCGCCACATCTGGCTGCAAGGCTGGCCCGCGCAAACTTATTTTGGCAAGGCTATTCAACGCTCCCAAAACAGCGTTCGATGTGACCTCTGCACCGGTGCCTGCGGTTGTAGGCAATACAATCAACGGTACACAATCTTCCGCACTGTGGGTCAGAGCAAAGTCATCATCCGTCAATGCCCCCCCTTTTTGCAAGGCAACACGCAATGCTTTACCGGTATCAATTACGGAGCCTCCTCCACAAACGACAATACAGTCGCATCGATCTACGCTGCACGCGTCATTTACTGTTCGGATGGTCGGTTCACTGTCACAAACAACAGTTTTAACTTTAACGCCTGCGTCGGTAAGCAAAGCACGCACAGGTGCCGATGTTTTGTCTGAAACACCTTTAACCAGTAAAACTGACTTCGCACACTTTGGCAAAACATCCAAAAGTTTACGGTGAACTCCTGCCCCAAAATGCACCTGTGTTTTGCAAGAAAAAGAAAATTCATTCATTGTTTCAATACTCCAGTGTAGCGTTGACAGCGCGTTGCCAATTGGCAAATTTCTTTCCCCGCTCTTCTTCTGCCATCTGCGATTGAAACTGGAGATCAAGCTCCCACTGATCCGCGAACTCGGCTTGGCCAGCCATCACACCAACCTTCATACCAGCCAGCCACGCAACACCAAGTGCAGTAGTTTCAAGCACTTTGGGCCGATCGACAGGAGCATCCGTAATATCTGCAAGAAACTGCATCGCCCAATTGGATGCACTCATCCCACCGTCTACTCGCAGAACGCTCGATGCTGGATTTTGTGTCCAATCAGCGCGCATGGCATCTAACAAATCTCGAGTTTGATAGCCGACACTCTCTAGAGCCGCACGTGCCAGTTCGTTTGGGCCGGAATTGCGGGTTAGACCAAACACCGCACCTCTACATTCAGGATTCCAATAGGGCGCACCAAGACCCGTAAAGGCAGGTACAATAACAACTGATTGCGTGTCATCAGCAGTTTCTGCAAGCGGCTGCGTTTCAGATGCTTCGCGGATAATTTTGAGACCATCACGGAGCCATTGCACGACTGCGCCTGCGATAAAGATAGATCCCTCAAGCGCATATGTTGGCTTGCCATCAAGTTGATAGGCAATTGTTGTCAAGAGACGGTTTTGAGATTTCACAGGAATCTCGCCAGTATTAAGTAGCGCAAAACAACCAGTTCCGTAGGTGGATTTCATCATACCGGGATCAAAACAAGCCTGTCCAATTGTCGCTGCTTGCTGATCACCAGCCACGCCACAAATAGGGATGGACCGACCGAACAAATCAGGCCGACTATTACCAAACTCTGCGGCACTATCCTTGACCTCCGGCAGCATGTTCAATGGAATATCGAACAAGTTGCAAATCGTCTGGCTCCAACGGCCTTTGCGAATGTCATACAGCATGGTGCGCGCAGCATTGGTCGCGTCCGTTACGTGAGACTTGCCACCAGTCAGTTTCCAGATCAGAAACGTATCGACAGTACCAAAAAGAAAATCACCATTGACCGCCCTCGCCCGTGCGCCGTCAACATGATCTAAAATCCACTTCAGCTTAGTCGCGGAAAAATACGGGTCAACTAACAATCCTGTACGCTCAGCGAACATTCCAGAATGTCCAGCGTCTCGCAATTCTTTACAAAATTTGGCCGTGCGACGGTCTTGCCAAACAATTGCGTTGTGAATGGGTTCTCCAGTGTGACGATCCCAAACGATAGTAGTTTCGCGCTGATTTGTTATCCCAATCGACACAACATCAGAAATATTGATATTGGCGCGTTCAATCACCTCGCGGCATGTGCCTGCGGTAGTACCCCATAAATCATTTGGGTCATGCTCAATCCAACCTGACTGAGGGAAAATTTGGGGAAATTCTTCTTGCGCTTGAGCAACGATGGTCAGTTTTTCATCAAACACGATTGCACGGGTGGAAGTGGTGCCTTGATCTATTGCGAGTACGTATTTCATGTTTGGTCTCATTTGGCCGAAAAAAAGGAACAGCGGGTCAAAACGCTGTGCGAATATGCCGCCAAGGGCACTTTTCGAAAAGTTTCTGTAAATGTGGGGCGCATGAGCGCCCCACTTTCAAGGATAGTTCCCTTAGTTCCAGGACTTAATCAGCTCATCATAAGCGATAGTCTTTGGTTCTTCATCTTCGTTTGCAAGCTTGGCGTATGGTGCACCTGGCTGAGCGAACCAGTGATCAGCACTCATCTCATCGTTGAGTTTTGGACCCAGGTTACCCTGGACACCTGCTCGCTCAAGACGGGATAGTACTTTTTCCTGATCTGCACAGAGTGCATCAAGAGCCTCTTGTGGCGTTTTCGCACCAGACATTGCGTCTCCAATGTTCTGCCACCAAAGCTGAGCCAGCTTTGGATAGTCAGGAACGTTTGTGCCTGTTGGCGACCACTGAACGCGAGCTGGCGAGCGGTAGAATTCGACCAGACCACCAAGACGTGGTGCGCGCTCTGTGAAGTGCTCAGAGTCAATGGTGGACTCGCGGATGAAGGTTAGACCAACGTCAGACTTCTTTAGGTCAACTGTTTTTGACACAACAAACTGGGCATAGAGCCAAGCTGCTTGAGCACGATCAACAGGTGTTGATTCCATCAATGTCCAGGAACCCGCGTCTTGGTAACCGATCTTCTGGCCATCTTTCCAATATGCGCCATGTGGCGATGGAGCCATACGCCATTTTGGCGTACCGTCCGCATTCATGACGGGGAGATCAGGCTTTACTGTGGCAGCCGTAAAGGCTGTGTACCAGAACATCTGCTGAGCAACGTTGCCTTGTGCAGGGATTGGACCAGCTTCGCCGAAAGTCATACCAGCAGCAGCAGGTGGGGAATACTTACCGAGCCACTCAATTGCTTTCGTTACCGCATAAACAGCCGCAGGTGCATTTGTTGCGCCACCTCGTGCCACGCAAGAACCAGTAGGCTGAGAGTTCTCGTTTACACGGATACCCCATTCATCAACCGGCAGACCATTTGGCTCACCAACGTCTCCCATACCCGCCATGGACATCCACGCGTCAGTATAGCGCCAACCCAAAGAAGGGTCTTTCTTACCATAGTCCATATTGCCAAAGACTTCGCCCTCGACGCCCAAACGCGACAGATCGCGGCCAGTGAAAAACTCAGCAATGTCTTCGTATGCGGACCAGTTCACCGGAACACCGAGGTCATAGCCAAACTTTGCCTTAAAGTCAGCTTTGTTCTGTTCATCGTTGAACCAATCGTACCGGAACCAGTACAAGTTTGCGAACTGCTGCGTCGGAAGCTGATAGAGCTTTCCATCGGGGCCAGTCGTGAATGACGTACCAATGAAATCTTCAACATCAAGCGTAGGCAAAGTAACATCTGCGCCTTCGCCAGCCATCCAGTCAGTCAAGTTGCGTACTTGCTTGTAGCGCCAGTGCGTACCGATTAGGTCGGAGTCATTGACGTAGGCGTCATAAATATTTTCGCCGGACTGCATCTGTGTTTGCAGCTTTTCGACAACGTCACCTTCACCGATCAAGTCGTGTGTGACCTTGATGCCAGTGATTGCTTCAAAGGCTGGTGCCAAAACATTTGCTTCATACTCATGCGTCGCAATTGTTTCTGAAACTACTTTGATTTCCATCCCTTGGTAAGGTGCAGATGCATCCACAAAGAACTTCATCTCAGCTTCTTGATCAGCGCGGGACAGTGTCGATACACCGGCAATTTCACTGTCTAGGAATGCTTTAGCGGCATCCATGTCAGCGAGTGCTGGTGACGCCAGTACTCCAAGCGCTAGCACAATGGCTGAGCTTGATTTTAACGAAATAGTCATCATTTCCTCCCTTACGGAAATTGTTGCAGTTTATGGCGCGTGCCGGAATTGTTAATCTCGGCGCGTGCCTTTCCTCCTCCTCATACCCAACGGAAAACCGATACAGCATAAGCAAGACAGACAATCAGTGCATATGGTTGATTCGCACCGACCACTCCCAACCAGGCCAGATTGATAAAGGCCGAGCCGAGAAGTGTGATAAAGAGACGATCTCCACGTGTCGTCTCTGTCCTAAGGATCCCCATACGAGGTGCCTCTGGAAACTTGATCGCGAGCACAGTGAACACTGTCAGTGTGCATGCGATAATAATGAAAAATATTGCCGTGGGCGTAGTCCAAGCCATCCATTCCATTTTTCTATCCTTCCTGAAATTCGCGTAGTTAAACGCGGCCCAGGGCAAAACCCTTAGCGATGTAGTTTCGGACAAAGTAGATCACCAAGGCTCCGGGAATGATCGTCAGAACCCCCGCAGCGGCCAGAACACCCCAGTCTATCCCAGCAGCCCCTTGAGTCCTGGTCATGATCGCCGAGATTGGCTTGGCATCTACAGACGTAAGCGTACGTGTCAGCAGTAACTCCACCCATGAAAACATGAAGCAAAAGAACGCTGTGACGCCGATACCGGAAGCAATCAGAGGCATGAAAATCTTCACGAAAAACCTGCCAAAGCTATAGCCATCAATGTAAGCTGTCTCGTCAATTTCTTTGGGCACGCCGCGCATGAAGCCTTCAAGGATCCAGACCGCCAGTGGTACGTTGAACAAGCAGTGAGCCAAGGCAACCGCGATGTGCTTGTCGAATAGACCAACTGATGAGTACAATTGAAAGAACGGCAGCGCGAACACAGCGGGTGGTGCCATACGGTTGGTGAGCAACCAGAAAAATAGGTGCTTATCGCCCATAAAGTGATAGCGGCTAAACGCATAGGCCGCAGGCAGAGCAACGGTCAGACTTATAACCGTATTCATCACAACATAAATAATCGAGTTGATGTAGCCTGAATACCACGACCGATCTGTTAAGATCTTAATGTAGTTATCAAACGTCAGGTTACGGGGCCATAAGGTAAACTCGTTCAAAACCTCGGTACTGGTCTTGAGGCTCATATTCAGCAGCCAATAGATCGGCAGCATCAAGAACAAAAGGTAAAGCGTCATCACGATGACAGAGCCTTTAATCTTGATCCGATTGGCGGGAGCGGCCGCGATGACCGGATTTGAGTTTGCGGTTGCATCAGACATAAATCATCCACCCTTCTTATCGAGGTTAGTCATCACAGTGTAGAACACGTAAGAGATGAGCAGAATTACAAGATAATACATGATCGAGAACGCGGCCGCCGGTCCAAGGTCGAACTGCCCCAAAGCCATCTTCACAAGATCAATTGACAGCAATGTTGTGGCGTTACCGGGACCACCACCTGTGACAACAAACGGTTCAGTATAGATCATAAAACTATCCATAAACCGCAGCAGGATTGCGATCATCAAAACACCCATCATCTTCGGTAGCTCGATGTAACGGAAGATAGCCCAACGGGACGCTTGGTCGATTTTAGCCGCTTGATAATAAGCATCTGGGATAGACTTGAGCCCGGCAAAGGCAAGCAGTGCTACCAGAGAAGTCCAGTGCCAAACGTCCATCACAATAATCGTCACCCACGCAGCAAAGGTATTTTGCGTGTAGTTGTAGGAAATGCCAAGTGCATCCAGCGTGTATCCCAACAGTCCAATATCAACGCGACCAAAAATCTGCCAGATCGTGCCCACAACGTTCCATGGGATTAGCAAAGGCAAAGACATCATGACGAGACAAAAGCTGGACCAAATACCACTCTTCGGCATGTTCAAGGCGATGAATACGCCAAGTGGCACTTGGATCACCAAAATGATCGCAGAGAACATCAACTGGCGCCCAAGCGCGTCCCACATCCGCTCAGAGCGAAGCATTTCCTCAAACCATTCAAGGCCAGCCCAAAAGAACTGGTTTTTACCAAAGGTGTCCTGAACTGAGTAGTTCACAACTGTCATCAAAGGGATCACAGCGGAGAATGCAACGAGCAACAAAACTGGTAAGATTAGGAACCACGCCTTTTGGTTAACTGTCTTTTCCATCAGGCCACCTCTCCTGCTTCGAGCCAGTCGTTGACATAAACATTCACGTGCTGGGGATCGAACGTTACGCGATTCATGTCTGGAGAGACTTCCACACCCTCACCAGCTAAAATATTGATCTCATTTCCAAAAAGATCTGCGCGTACAATCTTGTGCCGACCAACGTCTTCGACACGTCGAACATTCACCGGTAAGCCATCGCCTTCTGTCAGTGATACAAATTCTGGGCGCACGCCTATCTCGACTTTGCCATTAAGGTCTTTGTAACCGCGGTTCAGCGCCAAAGACGTACCGTGTACGTTTGCAACCTTGCCCGTGATGTCCGCTGAAATGACATTCATGCCGGGCGACCCGATAAAGTAGCCAACGAACGTATGCTGGGGCCGTTCAAATAATTCCTGCGGCGTTCCAATCTGCACAACGCGGCCATCATACATGACCGCCACCTTATCCGCAAACGTCAGCGCTTCTGTTTGGTCGTGCGTAACGTAAATCATCGTATGACCAAATTCGTGGTGCAACGATTTCAACTGAGTACGCAACTCCCACTTCATGTGGGGATCGATTACGGTAAGAGGCTCATCGAACAACAGGGCGTTAACATCTTCGCGCACCATCCCGCGGCCCAGGCTGATCTTTTGCTTGGCGTCAGCTGTCAAACTATTCGCAGGCTTGTCCAACTCGGCTTCCATGCCGATCATCTGACCGATTTGCTGCACACGCTCCGCTATGTACAATGGGTCTTCGCCTCGGTTCTTAAGCGGGAATGCCAAATTGTTACGAACAGTCATCGTGTCGTAGACTACTGGAAACTGGAACACCTGTGCGATGTTGCGGTCCGCTGTTGAAGCATGGGTCACATCAAGACCGTCAAACAAAATACGGCCCTGGGAGGGGTGCAGTAGGCCCGAAATGATGTTGAGGAGCGTGGATTTTCCACAGCCAGACGATCCCAACAAAGCATAGGCCTCGCCGTCAGCCCAATCATAGTTCAACTCTTTCAACGCAAAGTCGTCTTCGACCTTGGGTTTTGGATAGTATGAATGCGCCAGATTATTCAGTGTAATTTTTGCCATGGTCTCTCTCCCTATGCCGCGAGCGCGTAAGACGCGGGCGCGACGAGGTCGCCATTTTCGTTGAATATGTAGACATGGCTTTGGTCGATATAGACGGGTAACGATATCCCCAGCTGCAAGTTGTGCACCCCATATATCAGACCAACCCATTTTTCGCCACCGTGGTCCAAATGCACAAACGTCTCTGAACCCGTCAGCTCTGTCATGACAAGCTTGGTATCAAACAACATAGAACCTGCGGTTTGAGCAGTGATTTCAACGTGGTTGGCCCTGAACCCAGCGATATAACGCCCATCAGTCAAATCAGCCATTGGACCTGTTGCAATCGAACTCTGTCCACCACCAAACATGATCTTAGGTCCGGTTTTACTGACGTTCAGGAAATTCATGGGTGGATCACTGAACACGCGCGCTGTTGCGGCATCAGTTGGCCTGCGGTAAACCGTCGGAGTGAGATCGAACTGGCGCACCTGCCCTTCCCAAAGGGCGGCAGTGTTGCCGCCAAGCAGCAGAGCTTCCTCCGGCTCTGTGGTCGCATAGACAAAAATCGACCCGGACTCCTCAAAGATTTTAGGGATCTCAACACGCAGTTCTTCGCGCAACTTGTAATCCAGGTTCGCCAAAGGCTCGTCCAAGAGCACCAGTCCCGCATCCTTGACCAAGGCGCGCGCTAAAGCGCAGCGCTGCTGCTGGCCACCAGACAGCTGAAGCGGCTTACGATCGAGCATCGGCGTGAGTTGCATTAGATCAGCAGATTTCTTGACAGCCGCATCAATCTCAGACGCTGATTTACCCATCAGTCTCAAAGGTGAGGCAATGTTCTCATAAACCGTCATCGACGGGTAATTGATGAACTGTTGGTACACCATAGCCACCTTGCGGTCTTGCACGCGCATGCCTGTGACGTCTTTGCCTTCCCAATGGATCCTGCCCTCAGAGGGAGCATCAAGGCCAGCCATTAAGCGCATCAAAGACGTTTTGCCCGACAATGTAGGGCCAAGTAGCACGTTCATCGTGCCCTTCTCTAGCGTCAAATCAGTAGGATGAATATGCACAGCACCCTCAACCAACTTTGAGACGCCCCTTAGTTCTAAAGTCATTACAATCCCCTCACTCCGCTGCCACGATGTTTCCCGCTGTCAGCCTATCTTTAATCCATTGGTCTAATGCGCCTATCTGTTTTTGATCCATTCTCAGGCCAAGTTTGCTTCTGCGCCAAACCACATCATCTGCGGACTGAGCATATTCTTTATCCATCAACCACTCAACTTCAGCTGCAAAAAGCTCAGCGCCGAAATTCTGACCTAGATCGCCTCTAGTCTTGGCGTACCCCAACACTGCTGAAACATCGGTGCCATACCCACGCACTAGTCGGAGCGCAGTCCGCTCTGCTAAAAACGGAAAGCGTTGCTTTACCTGCGCGAAAAGCGCTTCAACACCGTCGACAGCAAAATCTCCGCCGGGCAGCGCAACTCCGGCCGTCCAGGGTTTTGCACTGACTGGTAATACTTTTTTGATTTCTTCTAGTGCGCTTTCAGCGAGGCAGCGATATGTTGTAATCTTGCCGCCAAAAACATTTAAAGACGGTGCACCGAGGCTTTCATCAAGTTTTAGTACGTAGTCCCGCGTCGCTGCAGAGGCCGAGCTTGCTCCATCATCATAAAGTGGGCGCACACCAGAAAATGCCCAAATGATGTCGTCGGCTGTTATTGGGTCAGCGAGATATGAATTGATGAAATTTAAAAGATAGTTTTGCTCTTCCGGAGTGCAGACAGGTTTGATCGAGAAATCTTCGTGATCCTGATCCGTGGTTCCAATTAATGTATAATCTGTCTCGTAGGGAATCGCAAAAATGATACGGCCATCAGTCCCTTGAAAGAAGTAGCATTTGTCATGATCAAATAGCCGTTTAGTCACAATATGACTACCACGCACCAAACGAACGTCTGATTGAGAATTACTGCGCATTGCCGTCCGCAGCACATCACCGACCCAAGGGCCACCCGCATTAACAACCATTTTAGCAGTGACTGTTGAGATCGCTTTGGTGCGGGAACATTCCATTTTCACGTGCCAAATGCCGCTTTGAACCTCAGCACAAATGACTTTGGACCGTACCCTAATATCAGCACCACGCGTTTCAGCATCTCGTGCGTTCAAAACTACCAAACGTGCATCTTCGACCCAACAATCAGAATATTCGTAGGCCTTTACAAATTTAGACTTCAATCCTTTACCTTCGGGCGCGGTAGTCAATGCAAGACTCGATGTCGCCGGCAAAATCTTACGGCCCCCTAGGTGATCATAAATAAACAAACCCAGACGGATCAGCCAGGCGGGCCGCTGCCCCTTCATCCACGGCATGGCCATGTTCATTAACTTGGAGGTAGGCGTTGTCGTTTCGAAACGCATACTCTCATGATACGGCAATACGAAACGTAGCGGCCAGGAAATGTGTGGCATAGCACGTAACAAGTTCTCTCGCTCGATCAACGCCTCGCGTACCAAACGGAACTCAAAATACTCAAGGTAGCGAAGACCGCCATGGAATAATTTAGTTGAGGAAGCCGACGTCGCCGAGGCTAGATCGTTCATTTCTGACAAACACACACTCAAACCACGACCCGCGGCATCTCTGGCTATACCACATCCATTTATGCCACCACCAATGATAAGCAGATCAAAATCTGCGTTCATATTGCCCCCCTTAAACAGCCACAAGTGGGCGTCACTAATTGGTGCCAAAATTCGAACACAAAAGGAAGTAAAAAATGCTCGAATTTGATCGAATTCCACAAAAATCTGTTATTAAACAATAATTCTATTAATTTTGCTACCCATGCTCCCAACATGCTGCAGGTGCAGCGTAAAAAGTATAGTAATTTAAACAAAAGAATCGTGACTTAGCCTCAAACCGCATTAAAAGGAATATTGTGGAAAAAAGGACGAACAGTTGGCGTTAACAATTCGAAAACCAGAGATCATAGCGATTGCCCGTCGCGAAGGTAAAGTTACTGTTGACGGCCTTGTTGAATACTTTGGCGTTACCCCACAAACTATCAGGCGTGATTTAACTGATTTAGCTGACACAGGTGAACTTGAGCGAGTGCACGGGGGGGCCATACTTCCATCAACGACTGTTAATATTGCCTACAATGAACGCCGCATGCTCAATCAATCCTCAAAAGTTGATATAGCCCGCGCCTGCGCTGAACGGATCCCAAACGATTGCGCAATTTTTCTAAGCATTGGCACCACAACCGAAGCCGTAGCGACGGAACTGCTCAGCCATGAAGGCTTGCTAGTCGTAACAAACAACATCAACATCGCGACAATCTTATCGNNCAGCTACGCTCATCAGACGGCGGACTTGTTGGCAACCTGGCGCAAAACACTATTGATCAGTTCCAATTTGACTATTCCATTATTGGGTGTTCGGCCCTACGTGCCAACGGTGATCTCATGGACTTCGACATGCAAGAGGTCAGCGTTAGCAAGACGATCATCCAACATACCGAACATGTGATTTTGGT
>ENA-UZXB01005059-UZXB01005059.1-metagenome-genome-assembly--contig:-Day-2-1m-contig-5059_pt1 | contig 13991 bp, 13 predicted proteins | sample MGYA00260339_ERZ794899 | MGnify/ENA metagenome assembly ERZ794899 | reverse complement strand
TGTCCAGGTATTGGTAATACTTTACCATCTACATATTTTCCAATTCTAGGACCTACCATAAATGCAGCTACTAAAGCAGCCCATCCACCTACAGAGTGTACAATAGAAGAACCAGCGAAATCGATGAACCCTAAATTGGTTAACCATCCACTACCTTGCCATTGCCATCCACCAGAAATTGGGTAAATGATAGCAGTCATTACGATAGAAAAAATGATGTACGTCGTATATTTTGTTCTTCCTGCGATTGCTCCGGATACAATTGTTGCAGCAGTTGCAGCAAACATTGTTTGGAAGAATAAATCAGCTCCTTCACCTTGGAATAAACCACTCCAGAAAAACCATCCGTTTGAAGTATCTCCATACATTAAAGAATATCCAACTAACCAGAAACTTAAAGATCCTACACAAATATCTAGTAAGTTTTTCATTGCAATATTCACGGCATTTTTAGATCTGGTCATACCTGATTCTACCAAGGTAAATCCTGCTTGCATAAAGAATACTAAAATACCTGATAAAAGCATCCAAAGCATTCCCATGTCTCCATTTATTTTCTCAATAGCTTTTGTAACTTCTATCGATGTAGTGTCTTGAAGTAGTGTTAAAAATAGGCTCATAATTGTGTTTTTTAATTAATATTTTTTTGAAAACCTACGAGAGACGAACCTCGTAGGTTGCTTTGTTTTCTTTTTTTAGAAAGAGTATACTGCTGCTAGAGCAAATGAACTTAATGATTTATCACCTACAAATGCTGCCTCAGATGCAGAGTCTAATCTTAATTCAGGAATTATTGTTAAAGAACCAATAGAGTAATTACCAGTTAAAGTAGTTGCAAAAACACTTGAATCAGCTACGCCAGTTCCAATAGCTCCAAAGCTTCCATCTTCTACAAAGTATTCTGTTCTTAAACCGATTTTAAAAGAATCAGAAGTTGCAATTTGTGGGTATAATGCTGCTCCATAGAATCCAGGGGCGTCATCTCCTGAAAAGTATGCTGCGTTTACCCCTAAAAAGAAAGTTTCTGATAAATCAAAACCACCTGTAAAGTCTATTTCATATGCACCATTGTCTAATAAGAAATTGATGTACTGTCCAGAAAAACCTAATTGAGCACCAAATGCATAATTACCAGTCGGATTGAATTCAGTCGCATCTGTAGGGTTCATAACAGCTAACATTAAAGAAGTATTTTCTGACAATGCAATATCTGCCTTTATACCTGTATGGCTAAATGGTCCATAAGAAAATAGGTAAGATGTACTGTAGTTAAAATTAGCAGTTGGAGAAATTACTTCATACCCTAAAAATGTATTGAAGTTACCAAGTGTTAATGTTACTTTTTCACTTACATTCCAATAAGCATACAATTGATTTACGATTTGTGCGCTACCTGCTGGAGAACCAAATACTGCATCTGCACCTCTTGGTCCGTATACCATGTCTGCAACAAAACCAACTTTTTCGCCTTCGTATCCGGCAATTAAATTAATCATACCGAGTGCAAAACCGGGTTGGTTTGCAAAAGAGCTACCGGGAGCAGTGTCAAAGTTTCCTCCACTAATGTTTCCTCTAAAGTAGGTGTCTACACTACCACTTAATGTAAATGTTTTTTCTTCTTTTTCTTGTGCAGTTAAAATGATACTGCTTGCAAATAACAAAGTAAAAATAATTTTTTTCATAATGTTCGTTCTTTTAATGTTGATTAATTTTTATTCATTGAACTGGTACAAAAGTATATATTAATTTTAATTACACAAGGGGTGTATTTTTTTTAATGACTTATTTTAACAACTAACCCTTAAAAAAAAGGGGTATATTTTAAGATAAGTGTATTTTTTTATTTTTTAAGGGGTTTAAATAGGGTGTTTGGTAAATAATAAAGCTTTAATATTGTAAAATTCATAAAAATGCATGTTTGACAAAAAAAATGTAATTATTGTACATTTGTGTCTATGAAATACGCATTTTCTTATATCGTAAAGCTGCAGTTTTTAGGTTTTCGTTTTTCAGGATGGCAAAAACAAACAAATGCAAAAACGTTGCATGATATGGTCGATAAAACCCTGTCATTCGTCTTTGAGGATGCCAATTATAAAACGATTGGTGTTGGAAGAACAGATGCTAAGGTTTCTGCGAACACCTATTATGTGCAGATGTTTACAGATAAGTTAGTAGATGAAGTTTTCTTTATAAGTGCTCTAAATTCTAATTTTTCTCCTGATTTTAGGGCAATTTCTATTCAGAGTGTAGATAGAGGTTTTAATATTATTAACTCTCCAAAAATTAAAGAATACCATTATTACTTCTCTTGTGGTGACAAAAATCATCCTTTTGCGGCTCCTTTTATTATTAATATTGATGGGGATATCGATATCGATGCGATGATGAAGGGTGCAAAGTTGTTTGCAGGAGAGCATTATTTCCACAAATATTGTACAAAGCCCTCAGAGAATACGATTTTTAAACGAGTAATTGATTCTTGTGAAATTGTAGAGAATGATATTTTAACAGCGAATTTTTTTCCTAAAAAGTCTTATGTTTTCAAGGTTAGGGGAAAAGGGTTTTTGCGTTATCAAATTCGATTGATGATGGCGACATTGTTTGAGGTGGGTAAAGGTAATCTTGATTTACAATTTATTGAAACTTCTTTAAAAGAGGATAATGATAGAAAGTATATGAGAAACAATGCGCCTTCTTCTGGTTTGCAATTGTATGATATTGAGTTAGAGATCTAGTTTTATTTGAGTCACGCGCAAAGGATTGAAGCAAATGTTTGAGCTCTTTTTGTATTTACAAAAAAGCGAGTGCGAAAAGCTTGACCTGAAAGGTTGCGCCCAAAAAAATCTACCTTTTAAAAAGATAGATTTTTGAGACTATATATAAGGAGTGATTTATTCTTTTATAATTCCACGAGAAATTACGATTTTTTGAATTTCGGAAGTTCCTTCATAAATCTGTGTAATTTTAGCATCACGCATTAAGCGCTCTACATGATATTCTTTTACAAAACCGTTTCCACCGTGAATTTGAACAGCTTCTACCGTGTGTTCCATAGCAACTTTACTTGCGTATAGTTTTGCCATTGCGCTAGACATGTCATAATTGTTGCCTTGGTCTTTGTCCCAAGCAGCTTTCATAACTAACATTCTTGCTGCTTCAATTTCTGTATACATGTCAGCCAATTTAAAAGCAATGGCTTGATGGTTGCAAATTTCTGTACCAAAAGCTTTTCGTTCTTTGGCATATTTCAATGCCAGCTCATAAGCTCCTGATGCAATGCCCAGTGCCTGTGCTGCTATACCAATGCGTCCCCCAGAAAGTGTTTTCATGGCAAATTTAAAGCCAAAACCATCTTCACCAATTCTATTTTCTTTAGGCACTTTCACATCATTAAATTGCAACGTGTGTGTGTCTGAACCTCTGATTCCTAGTTTGTCTTCTTTTGGGCCAATATGAAAACCTTCTGTTCCTTTTTCTACAATAAAGGCGTTGATTCCTTTATGTCCTTTTTCTCTGTTTGTTTGTGCAATAACCAAATAAACGTCTGAACGTCCACCATTTGTAATCCAATTTTTTGTGCCGTTGATAACGTAATGATCTCCTTTATCTATGGCGGTCGTAGCTTGTGAGGTGGCATCAGAGCCCGCTTCTGGTTCACTCAAGCAAAAGGCACCAACAAATTCTCCTGTTGCTAATTTTGTTAAATATTTTTGCTTTTGTTCTTCAGAACCATAAGTTTCTAGGCCGTAACAAACTAGAGAATTGTTTACAGAAACAATTACAGAAGCAGAAGCATCAATCTTAGAGAGTTCTTCCATGATCAATACATAAGAAAGAGTATCCATTCCGCTTCCTCCGTATTTTGGGTCAACCATGATTCCTAAAAAACCAAGTTCTCCCATTTTTTTAACCAATTCTTGTGAGAATTCTTGCTTGTTGTCTCTTTCAATAACACCTGGTAATAATTCTGTTTGTGCAAAATCTCTTGCCGCATCCCGAATCATGATGTGTTCTTCTGTAAGATTAAAATTCATAGATTTTTTATTGTATTCGTAATTATATGCTCCAAAGATATCGATTTCGTAACTTATTATCAATAAACTTTTGTTAATTTTACGATTATGAATACAAACGAGGTTTTTGTTTTAGGAGTAATGTCGGGAACATCTTTGGATGGTGTCGATTTGGTGTATGTAAAGTTTTCAAATAAAAAAAAACAAGATTTTGATATTTTACATGCACAAACCGTTGGGTATTCAAAAAAATGGAAATCGAGGTTACAAAATGCAATTAATTTTTCTTCAGATGATTTAGAAAGCTTAAATAAAGACTATGGTTCTTTTCTAGGAAATGTAATTCATACTTTTATGGATAAATTTTTAATTAAGGAAGTCGATTTTATTGCTTCTCACGGTCATACGGTTTTGCATGAGCCACACAAAGGGGTGACGCTTCAGGTTGGCGATGGCCAAACAATCGCAAATCATACAAAACAGAAAGTTATTTGCGATTTTCGGACACAAGATGTAATGTTAGGCGGGCAGGGAGCTCCCCTAGTTCCGATAGGTGATGAGTTGCTCTTTTCTGATTATGATTATTGTTTAAACCTTGGGGGTTTTTCTAATATTTCTTTTCATAAAAACGGAACAAGAATTGCTTTTGATATTTGTCCTGTTAATATTGTGCTGAATCATTATGTAAATAAATTGGGTTTAGATTATGATGATGCTGGAGAGATAGCTTCAAAAGGAAGTTTGAATGAACAGCTTTTGACAGCATTAAATTCTATTGATTTTTATTCACAAAAACCACCAAAATCTTTAGGTTTAGAGTGGGTGAAAAAGAATGTTTTTCCATTGATTGATTCTTTAGAAGCAAATATTTCAACGATTCTCAGAACTTTTGTAGAACACGCAGTTATTCAAATAAGTAAAATAATAAAAGGTGATACTGCTGTTTTAATTACGGGTGGTGGTGCTTTTAACTCTTTCTTGGTGAATCGAATCCGAGAGGTCTCTCAAAACAATATTATACTGCCTAAAAACGAGTTAATCGATTTTAAAGAAGCATTGATTTTTGCTTTTCTTGGGGTGTTAAGGTCTCGTAATCAAGTTAATTGCTTATCAAGTGTTACTGGTGCTTCAAAAGACCACTCATCGGGAAGAGTTTTTTTACCTACGGAAATTTAATAAAAATTTGAACAATCAATTTTTTACTGTAAGTTTGTGCGACATCAATCAAATGCTATTTCTAAAATACACGAAACAAATGAATCAACTTTAACTTTACCCCTGAAGGGGATTTCTATACAAAGAAAAACTGTGAGTAACAGAAAAGACGAAGTTAGTTTATTTTAAATTTTAGCATGAAAGAATTATTAAAGAGATACGAAAACAAGCAACCAGAAATTGTTTTTAATTGGAAAGACTCTGAAACAGAAGCAGAAGGGTGGACAGTTATAAACTCTCTAAGAGGAGGTGCAGCAGGTGGCGGAACAAGGATGAGAGAGGGTTTAGATATGAATGAAGTGTTGTCTCTTGCCAAAACAATGGAAGTTAAATTTACAGTTTCTGGCCCTGCCATTGGTGGTGCAAAATCGGGTATAAATTTTAATCCAGCCGATCCGCGTAAAAGAGGTGTTTTAGAGCGCTGGTACAAAGCTGTTTCTCCCTTGTTAAAAAATTATTACGGAACTGGTGGCGATTTAAATGTTGACGAGATTCATGAAGTAATACCAATGACAGAAGATGTGGGAGTTTGGCATCCGCAAGAAGGAGTATTCAATGGCCATTTTAAACCCACTGAAGCAGACAAGATTAATAGAATTGGCCAATTAAGGCATGGTGTGATAAAGGTGATAGAGAGCGAAAAGTTTTCTCCAAATATTTCTTCGAAATACACCATAGCCGATATGATTACCGGGTTTGGTGTTGCTGAGGCTGCGCGTCATTATTATGAGATTTATGGCGGAACAATTGTTGGTAAAAGAGTCATTGTACAAGGTTTTGGAAATGTAGGATCGGCAGCGGCCTATTATTTAGCGCAAATGGGTGCTAAAGTTGTGGGTATTATAGATATTGTTGGAGGAATTATAAACGAAGAAGGTTTTTCTTTTGAAGAAATAAAAGAACTTTTTTTGCGTAAAGATGGTAATACACTGGTGGCTGAAAACATGATTCCATTTGAAGAAATTAACAGTCGAGTTTGGGGATTGTCTTGTGAGGTTTTTGCACCATGTGCAGCTTCAAGGTTGATAAAACAAGAGCAGATCAATCAAATGATTTCAAAAGGATTAGAGGTTATTTCTTGTGGTGCAAATGTTCCGTTTGCAGACAAAGAAATTTTCTTTGGATCAATCATGGAAGATACAGACAAAAAAGTAAGCCTCATTCCAGATTTTATTTCAAATTGTGGTATGGCAAGAGTGTTTGCTTATTTTATGGAGAGAAGAGTTAAAATGACAGACGAGGCTATTTTTGAGGATACTTCAAATACCATAAAGAAAGCATTACAAAGAACCTTTGCAAGGAGTGCGTCGAAAACAAGGATAAGTGAAACAGCGTTTGAAATAGCGCTGAAAGAATTGATATAAATTAAATTAGATAGATGGAATCAGTAATTATTATTGTATTTGTAATGGGCTATTTAGCCATTACTTTAGAGCATAATTTAAAATTAGATAAATTAATACCGGCCTTAATGATGATGGCGGTTTGTTGGGCATTGGTAGCGCTTGGGGTAGACAATTTCACGCAGTGGTTCGATTCTAGTAAACATGGTTTGGTAGACGGTTTTGCGTCTCTGGTTCATGACGATAAACTGCATTTAGTGGAGGAAACGTTGTTACACCACTTAGGGAAAACAGCAGAGATTTTAGTGTTTCTTTTGGGAGCCATGACAATTGTAGAAATAATAGATTACTTCGATGGATTTTCTACAATTAAGGGTTACGTGAATTTTAAGAGTAAAAAGAAACTTTTATGGATGTTCGCTATTTTAGCCTTTATTTTATCTGCAATTATAGATAATTTAACTGCTACGATTGTATTGATTTCAATCTTACAGAAAATCATTAAAAAGAGAGAAGATAGAATTTGGTTTGCAGGTTTAACAATTATCGCAGCAAATGCGGGTGGTGCCTTTTCGCCAATTGGAGATGTAACAACAACAATGCTTTGGATCGGAGATAAAGTAAGTACAGGTATGTTGTTTGTCTATTTATTTTTACCTTCATTATTATGTATGGTAGTACCTACTTTTATAGCAACCTTTTTGTCTGCATTTAAAGGTGATATTGAATCTGATGAAAATGAAGTCGAAAAACCTAAAAGCCAACACAGTGCAAGAATGCTGTATTTAGGATTGGGTTCTATTTTATTTGTTCCCATTTTTAAGACAGTTACGCATTTACCTCCTTATGTGGGTATGATGTTATCTTTAGCAGTAGTCGCAACTTTTGCAGAAATTTATAGTCGTTCTAAGTTCTCTATGACAGATTATAATTCAGAAGAGTCAGACGAACATGCCCATCACAGCCCGGTAAATCATTCTTTATCGAAAATTGAAATGCCTAGTATTTTGTTTTTCTTAGGAATTTTAATGGCAGTTGCAGCGCTAGAGTCTTTAGGTATTTTATTTAATTTTGCAGATAGTTTAAAACAAGGAGTTCCATTAATTGGTTCTGAATTAAATGGCACTGTAGTATCAGATTTAGTGGTTTTATTATTAGGTATTGGTTCTGCGGTTATTGATAATGTACCCTTAGTGGCGGCAAGTTTAGGAATGTTTTCTGAAGGGATAGACAATCCTTTATGGCATTTTATTGCATTCTCTGCAGGTACAGGAGGGTCTATGTTAATTATTGGTTCTGCTGCGGGTGTTGTGGCAATGGGAATGGAGAAAATAGATTTTTTCTGGTATTTTAAAAAGATCTCTTGGCTAGCTTTAATCGGTTTCTTAGTCGGGTCTGCTACATTTGTAGTGATTAGAATGTTTGTTTAGTTGACGTAAAATAATATATAAAAATGTCATTTTGTGAAACTACAGAATGGCATTTTTTTTGATGTAAAATAAAAACGATTGTTTTATTTTTAAACAATTTTAAAAAAGAATAGTCGTTACTTAAATAGAACTTAAAAAAGAATTGCATGTTATCATTTATTCAAGAAAATACAGATCTTTTAGAAGAAGTTGTCTCAGAAGAAAAAACACTTTCTATTTATAATTTAATTATGGATGGTGGCTTAGGAGGACAAATAATAATCTCCATTTTATTCGTGCTTTTAGCGGTGGGCTTATATATTTATTTCGAACGCTTTTTTGCTATTAAAGCGGCAGCAAACATCGATATCAATTTTATGAATCAAATAAAAGACTTTGTTTCTAATGGAAAATTAGAATCTGCCGATGCACTTTGTAAAAGTAAAAATACACCAACGGCGCGATTAATTGGTAAAGGAATTTCTCGAATAGGGAAGCCTTTAGATGATATTAATACAGCCATTGAAACGGCAGGGAAGTTAGAGGTGTATCAATTAGAAAAAAATGTAAGTGTGTTGGCTACCATTGCAGGAGCAGCGCCGATGATTGGTTTTTTAGGAACAGTTATTGGTATGATTGTTGCCATTCACGAAATAGCAAATGCGGGTGGTCAGATAGACATTAAAATGCTTTCGGACGGGTTGTATACGGCAATGACAACAACGGTTGCAGGTTTAATTGTGGGGATTATTGCTTATATAACGTATAACCACTTGGTGGTAAGAACAGATAAGGTGGTGTATCAAATGGAGGCAAAATCTGTTGAGTTTTTAGATTTATTAAACGAGCCTGTATAAATGAATTTACGCGGAAGAAATAAGGTAGATCCAACATTCAATATGTCGTCTATGACAGATATTGTTTTTTTGTTGTTGATATTTTTCATGCTTACATCAACCCTAGTCACGGTAAGTGCTATTGATGTTATCTTGCCAAAGGCAGGAGGAAAAACAGAAAACAGTAAATCTGTAGCCGTAACAGTAACAGAAAAGGCCTTGTTTTATATTGATAAAACAAAAGTCGCTGCATCGAAGCTAGAAAGTGAAATTTTAAGAAAAGTAGGCACAGATAAAAAGAAAACGATCGTTATCAGAGGTCATAAAGATGCTTCTTATAAAAATGTGATGAAAGTAATTGACATTGCGAATAAGAATAAATTAAAAATGATTTTAGCTGTAAAAGGAAAATAAAATGTCAGTTTTAGATACCAAACATAAACGTAAATCAGCGCTCATTACGGCGTGCATTTTGGCATTGCTTATTTTCGGTATTTTTAATTACGGTATGCGATATTTAGATCCGCCAGAAGAATATGGTTTGGCAATTAACTTTGGAAGTTCTGAGGTGGGCAGTGGAACGCCCATAGAAAAAGTGAACAAAGTCTCAGAACCTACTATTGTGGAGGAACAAGAAGTTGTGGAAGAAGAGGTAAAAGAGGTGCAGAAAGAAGTTGTAAAAGAAGAAATTATTACATCAGATACGTCTAAAGAGGTTCCTGTTGTAGAAAAAGAGAAAGAAATCAAGAAAGAACCTGTTAAAAAGGTAGAGAAAGAAATTATAAAAAAAGAAATTCCCAAACCAAAACCAAAACCCAAACCATCAAAAGAAACGCAAGACGCTCTTAATAATTTATTAAACGGAAATGCATCCAACGGAAAACCAAAAGGAGAAGGAGATGATGAAGAAGCGGGTGTAAAGGGAAAAAAGAATGGCGATGCCAGTTCAACAAAGTATTATGGCAACACAGGAAGTGGTTCTGGGGGTAATTATAATTTAGCGGGTAGAAAAGCACTTTCAAAACCAAAAGAACAACCCGACTGTGAAGAAGAGGGTACTGTTGTTGTACAAATTCAGGTAGATAGAAATGGAAAAGTGGTGTTTGCAAAAGCGGGGGTGCAGGGAACAACAAATTCGAGCCCTTGTTTGCTCAAGCCAGCAAAACAAGCGGCATTAAAAACAAAATGGAGTGTGAGTAACAAGGCACCGGCAAATCAGGTGGGTACTATTATTTATAAATTTTCTTTGTCTAAATAGTTGGTAATATAAGCTTTATGTTATTTTTGCAAAATAATAAGGAAGCATTTGATTTTAATTGCTGAACAATACTTATTGGTTTAATGGTATGTCAGCTTTGTTTTGATCAAGTGTAAGAGTTTAGTGACATCAATAAAAATAAAATAAAAAAAATAGAAAATGAAAAAACGTGCAATTATAGTTTCAGGATACTTTAATCCGATACATAAAGGGCATTTAGAATACTTTAATAATGCAAAAGCTTTGGCAGATGAGTTGTTTGTAATTGTGAATAGTGATTTGCAAAGAGAACTGAAAGGCTCTAAAGAATTTCAAAAAGAAGCAGAGCGATTGTTTATCGTGCAAAATATTAAGGCTGTAGACAAAGCAATGATTTCTGTTGACAAAGACAGAACGGTTTGTGAATCTATACGCAGTCTTTTTGAAACCTATGGAGAGGAGTATCAATTGGGGTTCGCCAACGGAGGAGATCAAGACAACAATTCTATTCCTGAAGCGCCAATTTGTAATGAATTAAAAATTGAGTTGATAGATGGTCTAGGAGACAAGATACAATCTTCCTCTTGGTTACTGAATAAAGAATAAGAATAAAAATTAAAATGATGAAAATAGGAATTACTTTTAGTGCATTTGATTTGTTGCATGCAGGTCATATAAAAATGTTAGAAGATGCAAAGCGCCAATGCGATTATTTAATTTGTGCCTTGCAAACAGACCCCACTTTAGATCGACCAGAAAAGAACAGACCGGTGCAGTCCGTGGTTGAAAGATATATTCAATTAAAGGGGTGTAAATTTGTAGATGAAATTGTGCCGTATGCTACAGAACAAGATTTAGAAGATGTTTTGCGCTCATTTAAGATTGATGTAAGAATTATTGGCGATGAATATGCGAGCAAGCAATTTACAGGAAGACAATACTGCGAGGAAAAAGGTATTGATTTGTACTTTAACAAAAGAGAGCATCGTTTCTCTAGCAGCGGACTGAGAAGGGAAGTTCAGGAAAAAGAAAACCTAAAGGTAAAAAGTAACTAGTTAAAAACTTTTTAGTTTTAGTAACACCTATAAAAATTGGTTATGAAAAGTAATGAGGCTGTCATTTTTTTATGTAAAAAATACAGCCTCATTACTTTTTATGTTTTAGCCATCCAGAGGAAGTCTTATCATTTATTTAGCACTTTATGACATATCAACAAACATTAGATTGGATGTTTGCACAGTTGCCCATGTATCAGAGAGAGGGCAAGTCTGCGTTTAAGAAGGATTTAACAAATATTACTGCGTTTTCTGAGGTCTTGGGTTTTCCTGAGAGTAGGTTTAAATCAATTCATGTTGGTGGCACAAACGGAAAAGGATCTACTTCTCATATGTTGGCTTCTATTTTGCAAGAAGCAGGTTATAAGGTAGGCTTGTATACATCACCACATTTAAAAAACTTTACAGAAAGAATTCGTGTGAATGGCCATGAAATACCAAAGCAAGAAGTTTCATCATTTATTAAAAAACACAAGGATTTTTTAGAAAAAGAAAGATTGTCCTTTTTTGAAATGACTGTGGGCTTGGCGTTTGATTATTTTGCAAAAGAAAAAGTGGACATTGCCATTATTGAAGTCGGTTTAGGTGGCAGGTTAGATTCTACAAACATCATTACTCCAGAAGTTTCTGTAATCACCAATATCGGTCTAGATCATACTCAGTTTTTAGGAGAAACTTTACCAGAAATAGCCTCTGAAAAGGCAGGGATTATCAAAAATAAGATTCCCGTTGTTATTGGAGAAGAACAGAAAGAGGTGAAAAATGTTTTTGTGAAGAAAGCAGATGAGCAGCAAGCGCCCATTTATTTTGTTTCCGATAATGATAAAAACTACCAAACAGATTTGTTGGGAGATTATCAAAAGAAAAATACAAAAACGGCAGTTGCTACCATTAAAAAGTTAGCTGGGTTTTCTGTTTCGGAAGAACATATGAAGAAAGGCTTATTAAACGTTGTGAAAAATACAAACCTAAAGGGCAGATGGCAGGTTTTGCAGGTGCATCCTAAAGTAATTTGTGATACTGCCCATAACAAAGAGGGGTTGCGTATTGTGTTACGTCAATTAAAAAAAGAAGCGTTTAAAAAAATACATTTGGTGTTGGGTGTTGTTTCAGACAAGAAATTAGACGAAGTTTTACCGCTTTTTCCAAAAGAAGGCCATTACTATTTTTGCAAACCAGACATTCCAAGAGGCATGTCTGCAGCTGTTTTAGAAGAAAAAGCAACTAGTTTTGGTTTGAAAGGTGAAAAATATGCCTCTGTAAAAAAAGCTTTTGAAACGGCCTTACGCAATGCAAATCAGCAAGATGTAATTTATGTGGGCGGCAGTACGTTTGTTGTTGCAGAAATTATCTAAAGAAATTATGGTTTTTGTTTGGTATCTATAAATTCTGTGTTATATTTGCAACCGCTTTAGGGCAATTAGCTCAGTTGGTTCAGAGCACCTCGTTTACACCGAGGGGGTCGGGGGTTCGAATCCCTCATTGCCCACATCACTCACAATCCTGTCGACTCTTCGTCAGGATTTTTTGTTTTGCGAAAAATGAGAAGCTTGCTTTATCATTTTTTAAAAACAAAAAATACGCCAAGAGCTTCGCTCTTAAGGATTGTATTTGCAGGAGTGGTTTCATCGGGGGATCTGCAATCCCTCATTGCCCACATCACTTACAATCCTGTCGATTTTCGTCAGGATTTTTTGTTTTGCAGAAAAAGAGAAGCTTGCTTTATCATTTTTTTAAAACAAAAAATACGCAAAGAGCTCCGCTCTTAAGGATTGTATTTGCAGGAGTGGTTTCATCAGGGGATCTATAATCTGGCATTGCTCACCAAAGTAAAAACGCTTCAAATGTTGTGAAGCGTTTTTTGTTTTTAAAGAGGTTGTAATTTAAATAGAAATCTATGGTACTTTTATTTGGAATATCTAAATTCTGTGTTATATTTGCACCCGCTTAGGGCAATTAGCTCAGTTGGTTCAGAGCACCTCGTTTACACCGAGGGGGTCGGGGGTTCGAATCCCTCATTGCCCACATCACTCACAATCCTGTCGATTTTTCGTCAGGATTTTTTGTTTTGCAGAAAAAGAGAAGCTTGTTTTTTCATTTTTTTAAAACAGAAAATACGCCAAGAGCTTCGCTCTTAAGGATTGTATTTGCAGGAGTGGTTTCATTAAGGGATCTCTAATCCGGCATCGCCCATCACAGGATAAATTCTTCACAATTTGTGGCGGATTTTTTCGTTTTAATCACTTTGTAGAAGGATTCAGGTTCTTCTTTTTTAGTATATTTGATTTCTTTAAAAAAGAAGTTTTTAAATTAGATAAATCCTTTGGTTATCATGCTTCTAACGAAGTATTTTAATGGAACAGTCGTCGCGGTTTGGAAACCTTAAATTTTAAATAAACAAAATCAATTGTAGCGCATGTTAAGAATTTTTTGGATGCTAAACATATAGATAAAACACTATAATCAATGAAGAATTTTGCCTTAATAGGTGCTGCAGGGTACATAGCACCAAGACATCTAAAAGCAATTAAAGACACTGACAATCAATTAATTGCTGCCTTAGATAAATTTGATAGTGTGGGAGTAATGGATCGTTATTTTCCAAAAGCAGATTTTTTTGTTGAATTTGAGCGATTTGATCGGCATATCGAAAAGTTAAAAAGAGGAGGTACGCATTTAGATTATGTTAGTATTTGTACCCCAAACTATTTACACGATGCTCATATTAGAATGGCTTTAAGACGCGGAGCTGATGCTATTTGTGAAAAACCTTTGGTATTAAATCCATGGAATTTAGAGGCTTTAAAAGATATTGAAAAAGAGTCGGGACAAAACATAAATACCATTTTACAATTAAGACTGCACCCAAGTATTATTGCT